>TARA_R110000824_G_scaffold107621_7_pt1 | contig 24602 bp, 37 predicted proteins | sample TARA_R110000824 | Tara Oceans TARA_R110000824 (sample SAMEA4397747) | marine metagenome | biome: Polar Biome; feature: [MES] marine water layer (ENVO:01000295) within the mesopelagic zone...; material: water (ENVO:00002006), including particulate matter (ENVO:01000060) such...
GTGCCTTGACACAAGATGGTGGGGGAGTTGTATTTAACGAGGCTGGTGATGATTATGATTTTCGCATTGAATCTGATGATGATGCTAACATGTTTGTGGTGGATGGCGGTGATAATAGGGTAGGAATTGGAATATTGAGCCCTACTCGTATGCTTGATGTGGTTGCATCTGGGAGTGGAATTGCGGACTACATGGTGCGGATTTTCAACGATGGTGACAGTTCAGACAATAAAGGCATTCAATTAATGACAGGTTCAGACTCGGGTAGTGGAAATGCCATACAGATCGCCACCGGAAATGGAACTCAAGTTGGGTTAATTAGCTGGTCTGGAAGCAATACTACCTATGCAACTTCGTCAGACTATAGACTGAAAGAAAATGTAGTTCCTTTGGCGAATGCTCTTACAAGAATAAATCAATTCAAACCCTACAATTTCAATTTCAAAAATGATCCTGACAGGTTAATGGAAGGATTTTTGGCTCACGAAGTAGAAGGTATAATCTCGTATGCAGTGGTTGGGGATAAAGATGCTGTAAATGAGGATGGAACTATTAATCCTCAAAGTATGGATAGTTCACACCTTGTTCCTTTATTGGTAAAAGCTGTCCAAGAATTAAGCGCAAAAGTAACAGCATTGGAGAACGCATAAATGGCCGCTAAAGATGTGTTAGGATTAATGGAGCAGTATGGGCTCCCAGTGATATTACTCGCAGGATGTATATACGCTCTCTATCGGTTTATAGTCTTCAGCCTGTACGAGGTCAAAAATGAATTTGGTAGGCGACACGAAGACAATGCAAAGGCGATGTCAGAAGTGAAAGTGTCTCTTGGTGAAATTAAGTCTGACTTACGACTCCTTGTGGGTCTTATGAGTAAACAAAATTGAAGAATCAAGGATAATAGATAGATGAAAAATATGGATTTAACTCAAATGGTACTGACGGGAGCTTCATTGATTATTATAGGAATGTTACGATGAAAGAGATAAATGGAAGAATATTTGATTATCACAGGGGTGATGTTACAGAAGAGTATAACGAGTACCTCAAGAATAAAGAGAGCCAAACTATTCAGCTAACTGATCCTGCTCACAGCCCAACTCGCTGTCCAATTTGTCTTCACCTAAAACTAGGTTATGAATAAAATAGAGGAGTCATCAGGTGTATCTTTCAGCCTTTCATTCCTTGTCCAAATACTTACAGCTATTGTATTGGGAGTATGGGGTTTTTCTGAACTTAGCAATCGTATTAGCTTTCTTGAAACTGTCACAGGAAAACATGAAGAATCTATCGCAGACATTGAGACAACTATTTTAGAAGCTCAAGATAAACCTATCTCAAGTGATTGGGTTCAAAATACTTCTTTGAGATATATAGAAGAAAGAATTGCAATACATCAGTCAGAACTTGAAAGACTAAGCGAGAAAGTTTATGAATTGGCACAGGAAATAAAATAATGGATAATTGGAATCAAAAGTTTGGTAATATTTTTATAGGATTTTTAATGATGTTTTTTGTTATGGCAATGATAATGCTATTCACAGGATGCGAAATTACTTTAAAAACAGAAGAAGCAGATGTCCCAACAGACTCTACTGAAGTACATGAAGATTCTGTTGCGACAGCAGATTATTTTAATCCTGAAGATTGGATTATGTTTAGTCCTTATTAAACTATAGTTAAGTGAGATGAGATGTTAGAAACTTACGCAGAATTTGGAGCAATTGGAGTAGTTATGCTTTTGTTTGCAGGACAAATATTGTTTTTGCAAAAAACTTTAATGGGTAAGCTAAACGAGATTGAAGATATTTGTATTAAATTAATAGACAGATGGAATCGCAGTGATGAAGTTAGGGATAGGAGGCATGAGGCAGTGCTAAAAGAAATTGATGACCTTAGCGATTCTGTAGCATTTTTGAAAGGTAGAATTAATGGAAGAGCATCGTGACAAAAGATCCTGTTCTTGCGGCTGCGATTGCGGTTGTAAGCGCAATGATAATGTCAGCAATAAAACCAGTGTTTCCACACATATATTGGGGAGTACTCATAACTCTATTGATTTATATGTGTCAACTCCTACTAAAACAAAATGGACTTTCGTGGAAGAAAAAGTGGAAGAGGTAGTAGGTGAATCTTAAAAATGGAGATGGCTCTTATGCAATTAGCCTAGGGAATGTTATCACTATTGCAGTAATGGTATGTTCAGTAGCTGTTCTTTGGGGAAGTATGAATAATAATATTAAACATTTAGAAGCAGATATACAATTAAAGGCAGACAGAGAGCTAATAGAAACTCACCTTGAATATATCGTACAACACATAGAAGATATAAGAAAATCATTAGATATTTTACAGAAAGATGTTTCGGAGATAAAATAATGCCATTATATGATTATAAATGTAATAATAAAAAATGTAGGAATTTAGTGGAACGATATAATCGTAATATGGTTACATCTAATGAAGATGTTTTTGTGAAAACAGTTTGCCCAAAATGTTCTAAAGGCAACTTTGAAAGAGTTATTGCTCTCCCCCATGCTATCGTAAGATCAAATGGGTCTTGGGCTACAGCAATTAGGAAAGATCAAGTAGATTTTTCTTCAATAACAATAGACGAAGGCATAAAAAGAATGTCTGCAAGCAAAGGAGCTTAACATGAAAATAGCAAATTTAATTATAGATCATCTTTGTAACGAAGAGACAAAAGCAGAGGTTATCAAAGAGTTAAATAAATCTATTGATATTCCTATTATTAATGAAAAGACAGAAGCAAAAATATTAGATGCTTTATATGGTATATTTGAGAACACTATTAAAGCAGTTCTTTTAAAGTAATGCATTAATGCCAAAACAGTTAGCTACACTTAGAGACTTTTCAGGAGGTCTTAATTCCCAAAGAGACAAACGAGATATTGCTGATAATGAATCTACACTTTGTATAGATGTTATAGGAGATCAAGCTGGATTATTGCGTACTATGGGCAATGGATCTGGAAGTCCAAGACAAAAAGATCACTCTTCTTCAACTCAATCTTTTGCTACTTTAGGTTCTGCTGACTTAGCTGGTTGTGGCGGTTATGGATTAAAACATTTTGAGTTTGACTTTAATGAAGCTGGAACTAATACAGGCGAACATTATGTAGGCTTAGTAGATGAAGCAGGTACATTTAAAGTAGTGGATTACACTAACAACAATTGGACTAGCTCATTAGGCGATTTAAATGGGAGTATCACCACAGTCAAAGCTATGATAACTCCTTTAGAAAACTCTGTTAGGCTGTACGATACTTCTTTGCATGCTTCTAGTTCAGTAAAGTTTTATGGCTACATAGATAATAAGGCACTAGGTAGGCAACACGATAGCTTTGCATTTGGAGGACAACAACTCCCTAAGCCAACTGGTGGTAATAATGTAAGCTCTGTTATTTATACTAATGGTGCTTTTAATATTAATGTTGCTCAAGGAAGTGCAGGTGCAGGTAGTTGGGTTGCAGGGTATTATGTCTTTGGATACACTTTTCTTTATGATGGGAACCAAGAGTCTAGAGTATATACAATGAGTACTACAGAAAATGTTACCAATGAAGACTGTTCGTTAGGCGTGACGGTGTATGCAGCTAATGCTAGTTCTGCTACTGATTACGATATACGAATTACAGGTGGTCGTATATATTGGAAGTTGTATGATAATACTAACAGTAGAGTCTCAGATGGCGAATGGAATTTATTGGCAGATGTAGATTTGACAGGGGCGGCAGGACAAGAAAATGCGTATGGAATTAGGTCTAAAATGTCAGGTCATTTTGTTGACTGGAGTATTAGCAGCAATCAAGCTAATGCAACGATAACTGCTTTAGACCCTAGTATTGACACATATGCAACTATCAATGGGTATTCTAGTTCTGATGGACCATTAATTATTGGGAACACTGGAGATGGTTATAAATCAAGTGTGTTTGCAAACCGCAGAATGTTTGTTGCTAACATAGTAATGACTAATGAAAAAGGTGAGCAAGATAAGAATGCGGACAGGATTATGTATTCACCTATAAACAAACCTGATATATTTCCTAATAGTAATTTTATAGATGTAGTCAAAGGTGATGCAGAAGAATACATTAAATTAGAGTCTATTGGTGGAAGATTATTTGCTTATAAAAAAGATACTCTTTTTATGCTTAATATTTCTAATAGCAATCCTTCTGGGTGGTTTTTAGAATCTACTCATAAAGGTATGGGTGTTTTACATCCTGCCGCTGTTACTAAAACACCATTTGGATTATTGTGGCTAAACCCTAATGGGTTGTATGTATATGAAACTGGAAGTGGTATTACAGAGCTTACAGAGCAAAAATTTTTAAGTGGGTACAGAGATGATGCGTTTGGGAAAAAAGCATGGGCTAAGTGGGTTACAGCTAATTCTATTGTAGGGTATTATGCTAAAGAGTCTCAGGCTATTATTGCTAGAGATGCTACAGATGCTACAGCAAGTGCAGGCATAGGAGGGAATGGTTCAGATATTATTCTATACGACTTTAAAACAAGGTCTTTTTGGTTAGGCGAAGAGAGGTTACAGTCAGGTGCTATCGTTACAAACTTTGACTATGATGCTAATGGCGATTTGATTTATGGATCAGAGGCAAGTGACACAGTTACCTTGAGGACATGGCAGAGTGACGACCAAGACTCAACTAAAATAATATATCAGACTAAAGACTTTGATTTTGGAAATCCTGGAGTCATAAAAAAAGTGTATGCTTTTTATGTCACATACAAATCAAGTTCTGGAACTACAATTGATAATGTGCTTTCTTATGCGGTAGACGGAAGTACAAGTTTTGCTACCACCAATCTTCAAACCAATACTTTTGATCAGGCTACATCATTTGAAATAGCTGCCATTACATTAAGTTCTCCAGTAGAATGTCAGAGTATAGCGTTAAAGTTTTCTGTAGACTCTGCCACACAAATAGAATTAAATGATGTTACTATGGAATATAGAACATTAAGGCGAAGGGTAGCTTCAACATAATGGCAAGAAAAGGAAAAGGGTTTTCATATAATAGGGTAGCTGAACCACCTGAGTACACTCCTAGTGCATCTCGTGGAACAGGATATGCACCTTACATTGGAATAACAGAAGCAAAAGAAGGTGAAGATTTAAGCTACCGTGATGACTCGATTGGATTTAAAAGGGTTAGTAGGGGAGGTGGCTACAGGAATACAACTGGCAGAAAGTTAGAAGATAAAAAACTTAGACTTACAGACACTAAATTAACAAAGCCTGTAGCCTCTGGGATTAAATTAGGTAGTTCAGATAGTGGGGTGGGCTTTACTATTGATGTGGATGCTGCCAATAGCAAGTTTGAAGTTAAAGATAATACTGGTTCAAGTGCAACGAAACCTATTGTTATTACAGGAGGAGACAACAATGATGGCTCTATCAATATAGATGGATCAGGTGTCCTCACAGATGTAAATGATAAATTTATACAGAATGCCAAGTTTGGAGACTTCCTCACAGCCTCAGCGAGTGGTGGTCAGGCTGGCAATCTCAAGGTTGGTCAAACTGATTATGACACCGGAACAGGAGTGTTTTTAGGAGACGATGACGGAACCTTTAGGTTTTCTCTCGGAAATGAAAATGCAAATAAAATAAGATGGACAGGCAGTGTCCTTGACATTACAGGTGCTGTCAATGTTACAAATGCTTCTAGCCAATCAGCAACTACTACAATGACAGGTGGAGGTATTACTCTTAGTGGTGGCGGTGCTATTAAAAGCACAGGTAAAGATAGTGCCACTGATACTACAAATGGTTTTTTCTTAGGTCACGATGGAGGCTCTAGTTATGATTTTGCAGTAGGGGGAAGTAGTCATAGCATGGTGTTTGATGGGTCAGCAGGAACTTTAACTATTACTGGTGCTATTACTGCTACATCGGGAGCAATTGGTGGGTGGTCATTGGGAAGCACTACACTTACAGGGGGTAATCTTGTATTGTCTAGTGGTGGTAGCATCACAGTCGCTGATGGCTATTCTCTTAATAATGATGGTAGTGCTTCATTAGGTGATGGGCATTTTTTAGTAAATAATAATGGCAATATTCATATTCAAGGTAATGCGAATAACACTGGTGTTATTTATTTACATGAAGGTGCTGATTCAAAAGATACTGATGACGATGCGTTTAGAATATTTCACGATAACTCTGGGAATGTGTTCAAAATTACATATAACGCCAATGGTAGGTTTGAGTTGGAAAACGATGGAGACTTGAGAGTACAAGGAGAAATATCGTTTGGCGATCTTTCTTCTAATGATTGCAAGTTTACTAGAGATGCAGGTAAAATTAAAGTTTCTATGTCTAGTGGCAGTTCATTTTATCCTGCAACAAATGATAACCATGATGTAGGAAATGATAGCTATAGATGGGATGATATATATGCTACTAATGGCACTATTGATACATCTGATCGAAATGAAAAAGAATCTATACAGACTTCTACACTAGGTTTAAACTTTATTAGTGCTTTAAATCCTGTATCTTATGTACGAAAAGGAAAAACTAGAAGTCATTATGGGTTGATAGCCCAAGAAGTAAAAACTGTTTTAGATTCTTTAAGTATTGATACTAGCAAATTTGCAGGATATGTAAATCCTTCCTCAACAGGAGGAGAAGGAGCATTAGGTCTTCGGTATCACGAGTTTATTGCACCGATGATAAAAGCAATACAAGAATTAAAATCAGAAATAGATACATTAAAATCACAATGAGAACAGTTTAGTTTGGGCGATAATATTAATAAATTTAACCAGGAATAAAGACGATGGCATACGAACAATTTGAAACCTCAGGAATGGCTGCTATGAACTTAGGTTCTGAAGCTGCGGCAGAATTTCAAACCCTAGCAGACATGGGTGGCTTTAGAGCTACTAAAGATATGGAGGCAGAGAGGAGAGAACAAGAGAGAATAGAATTAGCTCAGGCTGACAGGCAAAGAGACATGCTGAAAAAAGCTCAAAAGAAGCAACGCAAACAATCAGACATACAAAACTTACTTACTCTAGTAGGAGCAGGGGTCGGGAGTTTTACTCCTTTAACTACTGTCGGTGGAGCAACTATTGGAGCGTCAATTGGTAGTTTGTTTGGGCAAGAGGGCGGTGAAGTTCCGTCAGGTAAATTTTTTCAAAGTGGTTGGGAGAACCTTAGAAGAAGAGATGAATATTTAAGAGATCAAAAAAAAGCAATAAAACAAGCCCTTAAACCTAGCTTAGGTAAAACACTTAGTGCAGCTTCCCAAGGCTTTAAAACAGGCTCAACAATCGCTGATTTTTTACAGTCTCCTGCAGGTTTAACATTAGCAGATGCAGGTAAAAAGGGTTTTGAATATTTGTTTGGTTCAAAGGCGGCAGCACCAAAGGCTGGAGCTTATGGTTGGGATGAAACACAACAGCAAACTGCTCAAGACACTCCAGGGTTACTAGGTAGATTCCTTGAGGCTAAAGAAAAAAAGAAAACAGATGCATTGTTTGATTTAATGTTAAAAAACAACCCAAATTATCTTAGTGATTTTGAGGCAAGAAGCTTGAGAGATGATGGTGGTAAAAACTATCCTCTGCAACCAACAGCAACAGAGGAAGACCTTGAGGAGGCTTTTGAAGCTTCATCTCAATCCGCAAATGTTGAAACTTTATCTCAAATGAGAGATATTCCTAGTGAGAGCTTATTAGATTATGCAAATCAGCAAGCACCAACATTTACTGACACAGGGGAAGAAGTGATCGGACCTTCAGATAATTGGTTCTGGGATAAAATACAGAACAACTTAAGATATGATCAAAGTTTGCCAGACCATTTAAGAAGTAAGCATCTTGATTTAAGGTATCGTAATGCAGCTCCTCATTTCAAAATGGCTTTAGATATATATCATGCTAATAAAGCTACTAGTCGCCCTGGATGGTGGAATGAACCGGGGGCTATAGAGCGTGCAATTAGTGGGGGAGCAACATCAACTCCTAGTAAAAGAATGATAAGCAAGACTCAACATTATGGGAATTTAAAAGCTATAAGAGACTTCTTAGCTAGAGAAGCAAAGACTGAAGATCAGCCGAGTTCTTCGTTTAAGCAAGCTTTTCGCACAGCTTTTGATGCTGGAGAAGATACCTTTACTTGGAACGATAACTTATACACAACTGAGATGCAATAATGGCTGGATATTCTAATCCCTCATTACTTGAAATGGCACAAATGGTTAGGAGAGCTGATGCACCTGGAGCATACGCAGGAGCTGCCCCAACTGCAATGGGTGGTGGAACAGGCTATCAAGGTTTACAATTTGGAGGTCGAGTTGGGTTTGGACCTGACCCTACAATGGGGGCTCAATATAGAGGGACACAATTTGGCCCTGACCCAACAGCTTCACTCCCAACACAACCTGTTGACACAACTCAATCTGGTGTGACACCTCCTCCTGTTGAACCAGCTACTGCTACCCCTGCAACAGTAAGTCCTGCAGGAAATCTTGGAGCATATGGAGATCCAACACAGATTGCAAAACAGTTTGGGTTAAGCCCGTCTGACTTTTCACAGTATTTTACAGGAATTACTCCTGAGATGCAGGCTGCAACACAAGAAGCTACATATGATCCTTATTTCAAAGAACAAATTGGACAGCTAAGGGAACAAAAAGGTGTGTCAGTATCAGGATTAAGACAAAATTTATTACAAAGCGTTATGGGAGCCGCACAAGCAGGTGTAGGATCTGGCTTTGCAGGTGGAGCTGCAGGAGGCCAGCAAATGTTAGACTTAACAAGAGAAAGTGCTGAGACACAATATGGTGACATAGGGGCCGCTTATGGTAGAGGTAAATACGGAGTTAAACAAACTATCTCAGGTAGAATATCCTCAGGTAGGCAAGCAATCGAGGCTGCAAAGAGAGCTAATATTGCTACCGCTAGTAGATTATATCAATCAGGTGCTGGTGGAAATGACCCATTTGCAAGTAGTGATCCGCTTGGTGCGAATACTGTTGTAACAGACAGTGCTTTTGGGCAAAACCCTGCTGACACGGCAGAAAGCTTTTACACTACAGGTGACTCTTTTGGTGAAAGTGGTAGATTTTTACCTGAAAAGGCAACTATTAATTTAGCTCCTGAAGAAAAACAATCTGCGTTAGCACAAGCAGGACTTACCCCTGACCAAATACAGGCAGCAATGGCACAACCAGGTGCTGATACAATGAATGTCCGTGAACTAATTTATTCAACGCAAGGATAGAACGATTAAAAGGAAGTAGTTATGGCTGACTCACAATTTACAAGGTTATACCAAATAGACCCTTCTGCATATGAAGGTCCATCTACATTTGAAGGTTTAGGTGATTTTCTTGGTGCGGTAAATCAATATAATCAACAGACAAAAGCAGAAGCACGGTATCAGGACTCACTTGCTGCACAGAAAGAGGTGATTGCTTTAGAGCAGGAAAGGCATGATGATGAGGTGGATAGGGATCAAACCAGGCATGATGAGCAAAAAGCTTTTAGGGACAAGCAATATAATGATACTGTTGCTCAACAAAATCTTGTAAATCAGAAGGCTGAAGAGGAGAAGAAAAAAGCCGACCAAAAGTATGCTTTCGATCAGATAATACAGAATACACCCCCAGGTTCAGAGGAGAGGCTCTTGGCGATGCAATCAGGGGAGTTTGATTTATTAGCTGGTACACAGCAGTCTATTAACATTTTGAAAAAAAATGTTACTGAGAGAAAGAGAATTAAAGATGTTTTTTCTGGATTGGGAGTAGCGGAAGATTCGACTCTCGCTGAAATTAAAGATGTCTTAACTATAGAAAAAGGCAATTTAAACGAAGAAGAAACCAACTACCTAATGGGTTTAATGAAACAGCGTTATGTACTAGAAGATAATATAAAAACATCTCCAGAGTATGTGGCTGCGGAGGCAAGCTTAAAGGCAAGTGATAACACTTCTTTTCTGCCCAAAGCTCCAGGAGCACAAAGGGTGTTAAATTCCGCTGGAATAGAGCAATTAACTAAAGTCAGAGAAGAAATGGCCCGTAAGATGGGACTTGCCACCACTACATATGCTCCAGGTGCAGAGGGCTTAAACATAGGGAAAGAAATTGCATTACCGTATATAGGTGGGGAGGCAGTCTCTCCTGTAGATGATGAAGGTGAGCTGACAGAAGAAGCATCAGTGGTTGCTACCAATATAGCCGATATTATGACCAATGGGGACTCTCTAGAGTCTATAGAGGGTGTGTTAGAGAATAGTTTAAATGCTAGGGAAAGACGCACTGGGAAATATTTATATGAAGGAACAACCATAGATGTTGCAGCTGAGGTTGCGGACGATGACAGGCGAATTGGAGAGCCCTTTACGCTCGCAAAAGGTGAGTGGTCGCCCACAAGTTTTGGTGGCACAAAAATTGACCAGACTGTTATGGGTTCAGTTGTTAGTCTCACTGATAAGAAAGGAGTTGAAATCGCAGCTATTCCTTGGAGCCAATTTAAAAAGGTTGTAGCTAATAAGCCTTATGCTAAGAATCGGTTAAAGCAGCTTATAGGTAGCAGAAAAGGCTTGTATGGGGATGTAAAACTTTCCGACGATCAAATAGACGAATTAGTGGATTTATATCATAAAGCCTTCTCAAAATGAGGGAGCGACAGGTTTTACAGGGGATTAGGCTATAACCTATGTCTAATGGATATAACTTTGACTTCTCCTTTCTAGACTCCGACACTAAAAAACAGGAAGGGTTGGGTGCTTATGATGCTGCTTTTGGAAGTGTATTTAAACTCTTATGGGACAAAGACAAAGTTCCCAATTTTATAAAAGAAGGATATAATAGAAGCATAGAAGGACTTGCCTATAAAGCAATGTCTGGAAAAAACTTTTACAACACAGGCTCTTACACACCTGGACATTTGGCTGATATAGGAGCTACGATTGTATCCTTTATAGGAACTCCAACAGATCTTGCTAGTATGTTGGTGGGAGGAGCACTTGGAAAAGCCGCACTAAAACCTTTGATGGGTAAGGCTGCAAGGCTTATGCATAAATCAGGTGGTGTGCCTAAAAGGATGGCAGAGAAAGCTATAGAAGCAGGTACAATAGAAGTTGGGAAAAAAGGTTCAGCCCTAATGTTAACTGATGAATTTGCCAAGGTTGGTAAAGGATTGAAGGAAGGTGGGCTGCCTGGTATAGCAGAAAAATATGCGGAAAGGCTTGCAGGTGCTACAGGTGGGCTTGGTTTTTATTCTGGACTTCACAGTGCCGCATTGCAAAAAGTAGAGACAGGTGATATTGATGCTGTTAAAGCTGTGTATGAAGGAACTAAAGGTGGGCTCACAGCATTCGCAGGAGCAACAGCTGCCGCAGGACTAACCCCTGCTATTACAGAAAAATTAGGCATTAAAGGATTGTTAGCTCAACAGATGGCTGCTAAAGGAGTAGAAGCTGGTGCATTTGGAACCTCTCCTGCTGTTTTTGAAACTTTAGAAGGTAATCCTAGATTACCACATGTAAGTGATTATACACATGCGATTGGTGTCATCGGAGCTTTGTCTGCTCCAAAATTTGCTAGACAGCTAAGTAAACAAAGAAAATTAAAAGCTCTAACACCAAAAGATACAGAAGATTTGGGGACAGAAGTAGCAGAGATGCAATATAGGGTTGAGTCGGATGTGGCTAAAGGTAAACCTATTTCTTATAGACCTAGTAGTAGGGTTCAAGAATCTTTTCAAACTGAACGAGATTTAAGAAAAGAAAAAAAAGAACTGTGGGAGACTCCTGAGCAAGAAATTACATCGGCAGAAACATCTATTAACAAACAAAAAGTTGCAGGTGGTTTTACAACACTTACTAAAGAAAATGCATTTAAAGAAGGTCATGTAAACTTAGATATAGGAGGTGGTTCTTTTGATAATGCGAACACCCTTTTAAACAGGTCTAAAGCTAAAAATCTTGTTTATGATCCTTTTAATAGGAGTTCTGAGCATAATCGTAAAGTTGCTGATCAGACATCAGGAGGGAAAGCTGACTCTGTTACTTTATTTAATGTCTTTAATGTTATTAAAGAAAAGGCTAACATTAATAAAGTATTAAAGCAGGCTGAAAATGCTGTCAAAGAAGATGGTGCAGTCTATATAAGTGTTTATGACAAGAGTGGGAAAGGAACTGGTAAGGGGGAAGCCACTGGAAAAGGGTGGCAAAGAAATCAAAAACTAAAAGATTATTTACCTATGGTCAAAGAAATCTTTCCTAATGCTACTGTTGAGAAAGGGTTAATTAGGGCAACGAAATCTAAGCCTAAAGCTAAATATGAATTTACCGAGCCTACTTCTCAATTTAATGAAGTGCTTTACAATAATAAAAATAAGATTTTAATGTTGGATCGAAATTGGAGAGACAAGAAGGGCGATCAAAAGATGAACATAGAAGTGCTTGAAAGTAAAGAGGGAGGTTTAGCGGTTGGCAAGCAACAAATTCTAGTAAGTGAGTTTAATAAAAATGTTAAAAAAACTATCAAAGGTAGCTATGATGTTAATTTACAAAAAGATTTTGTGTACAAGGATGGAGGCTTAGTTGACAAGGCTGCTGAGAATATATATAATAAAGATAGGTCAACTGCCAGAAAAATAAGTAAGGAGTTAGGGATATCAAAAGAAGAATTTGCTGCAAAAGAAAATGAAATTTCCAAATCAAACAAAATTAATATTCGGTCAGGTCAGGAATTACATTATCATTATGGGAATTTAAAAGCTATAAGAGACTTCTTAGCTAAAGAAGCAAAGACTGATGCGTTTAAACATACTGTTGCATACTATAAATATCCTTCTCCTTTAAAAAAGTATATTCCAAAAATTTATGATACACTTATAGAGCCATTAAAACCTGGAGAGAAAAGAGTGTATCATCCTGTTAAGACTCTAGTGTTTGATTCTTTTAAAAAGTTTGACACTTTATTTCAAAACAGAAGGAATGCTTATCTTAGTCCTTGGGTATATAAAAATACTTCTGGAAAAGAAGTGGGTTTTGGGGTAGCAAAAAGAGCAGGTCTGTTTGATATGACAGATGCAGAAGCCTCAATAGCATATAAAGTAATGACTAGCGAAGTTGTGGGCGTGAAAGATGGAAAGGTGTATAAAGGTGGTGCAGGGTTGGGTAAAAATGTAGAGTTTCGCACACCTGAAGGTGAAGTTTTTAAGTTTAAAAACTTTGACCCCAATAAGCTTAGGGTAGCCTTTGATGAGGTTTATGCTGAACATAAAAAAATGGGCATAAATGTAAGGGATCGTGAGCCTAACTATCTTCCTAATATTTATACGCCAGAAACTCTTAATCTTTTAACAGCCAATGTTTTTAAAATAGCTAAAGCTTTAGAGTATAGTCCTCACGATCTAAAAAAATTAACTTCAGCGATTAGCAAAGATGGGAAACAATCTAGAGAGGTTGAGCAGTTTATACAGCAATATCTTGATCAGGCTGGCGTTGATCCTAAGTTTCGTGAGTACATGAATATATTAAAGAACAAATTTACAGAAGAAAATATACAAGCTCAGAAGCCTAACCTCCCACTAACTGCTGCTTATGGTAAACTAGCAAGTTTAGTCTACAGCCAAAGACTTTCAAAAGAGAACCCTTTCTTAGAAAAAGGTAGAAAGTTTAATCCACCTGAAGGGTTAAAAGAGTTGCCAGGGTTTATGGAAACCGATGTTCGTAATCTCTCAAAGATATATTTTAATAGGGCTGCAGAAAGGTTAGCCGCTGCTGAATCTTTTGGTGTAACAGAACAAAGATTGCGAGGTTATGTGAATGGATTGGCGGCAATTGGTAAAACCAAAGATGCGGAGATGCTTATTCGTATGGGCAAAGCTGCCACAGGTAGAATAGAATACGACCCTCAATACAATTGGAGCCCGAAGGTAAAAAGTAGATGGGAAGATATTACTAACTTTCAGGTTGCCTCAAAGATTGGACTAGGTTTTGCTGTTATACCGAACATAACTCAAACTTTTATATCTACAGCATTAAAGACAGGGTATGGACCTATAATGAAAGGATGGTATAAATATAGAACCGATCCTGAGTACAGAAAGTTAGTAGCTAGTGTGTCATTTGACTTCCGAGATATTTTTCAACATACTTTTGGTTATGATATTAGCAGTCAACGATTTATGGGAAAATTTGCTCAAGCCACTACAGAACGATTCCTTGGTATCCCCGGAATGCAATTTCTTTCCTTCAATAAAATTAATGAAATAAACTTTAAAACTTCAGCTATAGCTTCAGTAGAATATCTTTTAAAGCAACAAAAGATTGTTAAAGGTCAAGGCATGGGAGGTAAGCTTGGCAGGGTTTACAAATCTAGGGCAGAAAAAGCAAAGCGTGATTTAGAAGCTGCAGGGTTTACAGAAAAAACTAATTTAAATTTTGAAAAAATTACTCCAGAGAATTATTCTAAGTTGCAAGAGTATGCTTTTCACTTTTCTAAAGACTATCAACTGCAAAGAAGTGTTTTAAAAGACCCTATATTTGCAAGTGATCCCAGGTGGCGACCATTCTTTCTGTTTAAACGATTTGGATATCGACAGTTTACATTACTACAAAGAGTGTTAAATGAGGAAGCAAAGAGTAATCCAGAAATAATTTTACGGTTAGCCGCAGCAGGACTTGCAGGAGCCGCATTCGTTATGCCAGCAAAAGACATGCTTAGTACTTTCTTAGCAGGAGAAAGTATTTATGATGAGAATTATAGCAGTCAACATATTCTACCTTATTTGGCAAAAGGTCAAATTGCAGAGGCAACAAAAGAAGTAAGATTTTCAGATATAACTGATGCTATGGCTGCTGTTGGTGTAATGGGAACAATAGGAGATATGGTTGCAAGTGAAAATGGATTAAGGGGTTTGTTGGATGCTGTTAAATTTGCTGCACTTCCTGTTGTGTTTTCTGATGTAGAAACTGGATATAAAGCTTCTCAGCGTTTGCTTGCAGACTTGAAAGATTTTGGAATTGGTGGGGCTATATTAAGAACGCCAAAAAATTTGGCAGGTGTTATGGGCAGTGCTCCACGCAGGGTATTAAAAAGATTTGAAACTCCTAGCCAAAGAGAAGGTTATATTACAGCTAGGAGGCGAAGGGTTAAGGGACAGGTTTTAGATAGTTTGATTAGTGGAGACCATCAAAAAGCTAGTAGACTTATTATTCAATGGAATAGAAGTTATGGATATGAAAATCCTATATTGTATGATGATGTGGGACCTGAAGAAATTAACAGGCGAGTCCTATTAAGATATCAAAGATCATTACCTGTGCAGTATCTTGGTAGGGCTCCAGGCATCACTTAGTTTATCTTTTACCAAGCACTTTTCTCCCCTTTTTGCTAATGAAATTTCCATTAATAAATTTGTACATATTTAATCGAGAGAAACCCATTGTACGAGTTGAAGCTATTAAAGAATTACTACAATGGGATTATTGTGATTTAGAAGGATTGCCCCCTGAGAGAATTGGTACTAGAGAAGGAATGCCTACCATGACAGACAAGGGTAAACCATCACCAAATCAATATGAAAACCTACCAAAAACTTTTTTTGCTACTATTGGTGGAGAATATTTGATAGAAAATATACTTATGTACAGACCGAGGCGAAGGAATTGGCTTTAGCAGTGAGAAAGATTGCCTCCGACTTTAGGAAAAAGAATCCCTAACGCCTACCCGTTATTTGTAAGCTTACAAACTTGTCCTTCATTTGCTTTGAGTGTTTAGCCTTCTCCGGCTTACTCATATCCTTCCAACACCTTGGTAAGTTCTTTTGGCGTGTATCATACCCCGAAGCTACCCCACAGAATACTTCAGTTGTCTCATCTTTTTTCCCAGTGTCAGGGTTAAAGTTGCTTTCTGAGGCAAACCCACACGCTTTACCTGTTTGTGGGCAAAAATCAAACATTGTAAAAAAAAAGTGCCTCACAATGGAAATTAGAGGCACTTTCTTCCTTCTTTCGATACAACTGTAGGCTTATTAGTGAACACTCCTTACACGGTCAGCTAGACCCCTACAATTAAATCGACCTGATTCCAAGGCTATTTTGACGGTTTTGACCCCTTAAAAGGGTAACTCCTCATCAGCTTCTGCTTTTTTTGATGGTTCCGAGGCTTCATCTTTTTCATATGCAGGTTCAAGTTGTATGTTTAGATAATCATTTCCATTCTTATCTTGATTTTTCCATACAGCTACATCCATTTTTTCCCCAAAGGCTTCAATGCCTTTGCCGGTAAAGTCAGGGTGTGTGTCTGATGTTTTATACGAGTTAGTAAACACCCGCATTTTTTGTGGTCCATTCATTAGTGGCTCCTTTTTTTTAAGTAAACATTATGGGAGGCAAGTTATTAAGCAATGCAGTGAGTAAGACCGATTATGGGAGAAGTAACGGTTAGATCGGGGGAGGAACACCCCGATACTAAACTTACTCACTTTGTGCCTTACCACGAGGTAGGGTTACTTGCCTCCCTTCTATTAATTCTGATTTAGCAAATTTCTTTAACATAAAAAAAGTTTCTGCTGACAATGCAATCATTGGCTCCATTCTATCTCCCCTAAAGAAAACACCAACCTCATTCTTTTCAGGAAGTATCCATCTAGGAACTGACTTTCTTCTTTTGCATCCATAGTACTTATCATCTATCTCTACATCTCCCTGTTCGTGTTGAGCCCCACCACGATCACGATTGAATGCTGTAAAGCCAAAATCCTTAGCTATCCTTACTACTTGTCTTTGTAGCTCGGCTCCTCTTTGCCGATTTCTTCTTCCCATTCGTATGTTGTGTGGATTTTTCTTCATTGTTTTGCAATTCCTTCATACGCTTTTCAGCATACTTGTTTAATTTATCAACATCCTTATTCATCTCCAAGTACAAGGACAGTGTACTCATAACCTCTCCAATTCTTTGTTCTAATTGTCTCACATAGTTATATGTATCTACAGAGAACTGACCAACCTCTCTGATGGTAGGTTTTCTAGGTTTTCTTTTCATGTTTATCTTTTGCTTTTAATATAGCCTGATATGCTTCATAGGGATGCCCCCAACATTTTTCAGATATATGAGCTAACCAATGTAATCTTTTTTTCTCTGTACCTAGTTCATCAATGGCAATCCAATAAAACTCTTTTTTAGAGTAAGGTAAGGTAGCATTCTTTTTACTATCGCAATAAATATTTAGATACTTATCAGTTACTTCATACCTAATCCCTGTATAACTACTTGGCATATTTATAAAGTCGTTAAATTCTATACTTTTCATTTTTGTCTGATGCATTTTTGTACTCCTCGTACTCCGAGTAGTTCACCTTCTGATAAAAAAGACCCTAGTGAAGGACTACTTTCTGACACTTTTGAGACTATAGTTTTCCAAATATGAGGTAATTTTCGAGTTTTCAACAACTTTCTCTTCGGGAACACTAAGTTGTTTTATTCTTGCTAATACTATTTGACTTATATCACCGACAATATATTTGCTATAACCGGTATTTCGATCCCACTCTTCTCGGTCATGAACCCAACAATTGAAGTATTGTGGGGTTTTACCAAAAGTTCCTGTGATAGATAGAGTATCTTTTAATTTATACCATTTATTATCTGCTAAGAATACATGGGTTATATCTTTTATATTCACACCAAACAATTTATTTATTTCATTCATTGCGTGATTACTCCTTTCTGAGCTCATAAGCTCCTCCAATTTGGCGCTCCACTGAAACAGTTCCCATAACGCTCAAGGTCTTTTCTTAGCCTTTTTGATAGTCTTTGTTGGGAATCTTTTTGCCCTACATATTTGTTTTCCACTTTCCATTCCCCCGAAATAAGACAATAAGAGTTTTGTGCAGGTTTTAATTCATTATTCCAAATAACCGTGCCATATCTATAATAGTTTGCATCGTTACTGTCTCTCTTCTCCCATTTATATTCAGAGATACGAAGATCCGCATGGGAATTTCCAATCTCTGTTGGGATGCGCATCTGTTTGTCCTGTTTTTCCAGCCACTCTTTATATTTATCCCTTGGACTGTTATATGTGTAAGTATACATATACTTATCACATGTGTTAAGACTTGATATATGACGATAGCAAAGAGCGCCTGTTATCATATTTTTGCAACGAGAGCCTTTTGCCGTGGCTCCTACACATTGATCCTTCACCTTCCTTTAAAGTGTTTGAAAGTTTTGTTTCATAAAATCCCAATCTATTCTAAAATAAGTTTTTTGATTATCATGGTACTTATCTTTTGCAAACAGATGAAGACTGTCAATTATTTGCTCAAGTTCAAAGTAAAAAATTACTTTCTTTTTAGTGTCATATGCAAAAATAGATAAAGGCATAATTGTATTCCACTTTTTATACTCCTCAAAGTCATCTTCTTTAATCTTTAAATCATCAACAAAACCTTTTGCCTCTACAAATATTGCCTTGTTACCTATTGCAATATAATCAGGAAGACATCGTATTACAGAGGGGACTAAAGAAAATTTATTTGACTCAATAGGATTAGATTTCTCATCAAAGCCAAGTCTTCTATAGGTAATGTTCTTTTTATTAAAAAATATTTCCGCAGCTTCCTCAGCTTCATTCCTTCTATTCTCATTTCGTTCTTTGTATGTAAGTTCAGAATCTTTAGTCTTCATATCCTAATATCTCCCTCGCTTTTTTCCCTCTATCGTAAACAATTCCTGGTGTTACAAAAGGTTTGAACCAATGGCTTTTATATGGGTCAACCTTAGAATTATATCGTGACTCTTTTGCATACCATTCTAGTGTATCTTTTAGTTCTCCATTTTCTTTCTCACGCTTCCAAAGCTCTTCAATTAACTGTTCATTTGCTCGTGATGTAGTATTTAACGGAGCTTCTACGCTTTCTAATTTTGCCATAATCTCCTCAAGATTTATTGATAGTGCTGATGAATATATCTGTGCATCTATAATTTCTTCTGTTATTTCTTTTGCTTTATAGTAATCAGTAGGCATCTCTTGTTTGAATTTTTCTACGCCCAAAGAGAGCCGATGCTTTACTTTTGTCCTAATCTTTTTTGCTACTTTTTTTGGAAGTAGCTTTTTTGATTTTTTGTAAAGCCTCTGCTCTATTGTTTTATTCGTACCCATTACTTACGAGAGGTACAGGATTGTGGATTACTTCCCGACTTTTTTTCGGCATCTTTTGCCGGTTGTTCGGTATTTCGATTGTTGCTAAAAAAGTCTCTTGCCTCTTCTAGCATTACATCTAAATCTTTAATTAAAATTTTTAATCCACTTAACCCACTGATGTCGTCTGTCGTCTTTCGCATTTCCCTTGTAAACTTAACCGCTTGAACTATCTTGTTTAACTCAGCATAACTTAGTTTAAAACTACAAAGGATGTCGTTTAGTTTATGTGGTGTACTCATTAGGCTGGTGGTAGGTCTTCACCTGCATAGATGTACAATCCTAATCCATGTAAAGATATTGCTTTAGCTAAACATCGCATTATAGATGTATTCACTTGAAAAGCATTAGGCTCTAGAATAGTTTGATTCTTATGATCTATTATAGGATGAACTTGAGTTCTTGCAATACCATCTACTGTAACAGTCACTTGTACAAAACAACCTGCTTTGGTTTGCAGATAAGGCTGTTCAAGCCCACCTAGATCATTGTGAAGTCCCCACATATGAATTTTCCATGTGGCATCAGGGGCTACCTCGAGTAATTGTTGTACCGCCCAAGCCCAACTTAGGTAGGTAAATTGACCTTTCTTTTCTGTCTTAGGATTTACATTGATTCTACTTAGCTTTTCAAATGTAGACATATTAGATGTCGCATTCTCAGTAGCCTTTGATGGTTTATGATTTTGGATCTCTTTGAACTTTCTTAGAGGTGTTGAGAACAAATCATCTTCACTCATTATACTTCTCCTTTGTTTATTATAGGTTTTTTGCATTAGCCAGGACCTTGTGCTTTCTAGACATATCAGGATCATTCATTTCATCTCTCCAAAATCTACATTGATCAGAATGATAAGCAGAAGCTCCACCATTTGTTTTTCTCACATGATCAAAAGACTTAACACATCCCATTGCAACTTTGCTACCATAAGATTTATCTTCAAGTTCTAATTCTTTCGGTGCATTGTATCTATTTAATAATCTTGCTTGCACTCTTTCAAAAACATTGACCGCTAAATAAGTAGCAGGTTTCCTGTTTGGGATCAATAAATCTAAAAATTCCTTCCACCCATTAATTAAAACATCTTCCTCATATTTTCCAAGAACTTCAACCCACCTATATCTTTGAACTTCGTTAAACTTCAAGTCTATATGTGCTTCTATCTCTTGGATACCTGAATCAACTAAATCACTTTGCACGATTTCTCTCCTCTACTAATTCTGTTAAGGTCTTAATTGGGGTAGTGGCTTTTTCTAGATTCCAGGTTTTGATACAGGATTTCCACTTTTTAATTTTTGTTTTTCCTGAGTACCAATTTCTAGCATCGTAATGATTGTAGATTTGATGTCCATATTTTTCAGGGTCTGCCTTCCCAAGCTCCTTTAAATAGTCAATAACCATTTCAACATCTTTTGGTTCAGCTTCATACTTAGAAGTATTCAATTTATTTTTAACATTATCAATTGATTTAGATTCATTTGATTTCACTTGGCTTATACTATTCCGACCTTCAGACACTTTATCAAGTTTACCATACTCCCCATTTATATTAGGAAATTTAGACTCAGCAGGTCTGTGTCCTATCTTCTGATGTTTTTTAAAATTTGTTAACTGTATCACTACATTCTCTTTCCACTCAACAATACCTGCTTCTTCTAATTTATTTAAATTCTTTCGTGTAACTTCTACTTTAAAATCTCTATAATATGGTAAAGCCTCTAAGTGTAATTCTTCTAAGTCAGCATTTATTCTACCGTGATCATCTGCAAAAGGTAATATTCTCATAAAGAACCACTGTTCTGCAACGCTTAATCTATTAAACTTAGCATCATGTGCTATAGTTCTGCTTAATATTCTACCTCTTGCCATCTCCAAATCCTTCTCCACAGTGATCAAAATAATTACAATAGTTACATTCCCATTTTTTCATTGGTGCAAAACCAAGGCTTACTTCAGGCACACCATTAAAAAACTCGTTCTTCAAAGTTTCCCAATAAGTTTTTGCTTCTTTAATATGCGATCTTCTAACCTCTATCTCCATCATATCAGAATTATCTTTATTATAAAACACAAGAGCTATCTTGTCTAGTTGTTTGCCATTTTTCTGCTCGTACCAATAAGCATATGTTGCTAATTGTAAGTAATAATTCTTGGGTTCATTATACACATTTAGTTTACCTGATAGAATCTTAAACTTTCTAGTGTTGCATGTCTTTATGTCATATAGTTCATTGTCATCTACAATAACCATATCAAGAAACCCTCGTACATTCCACTCAGGTATTAGTATTTCTTGCTCAATAAAGACTGTTACATTTTCATTTATTGCATATTCATTAATTGCACATTGTATATCATCGTGAACAATATTTCCTAACCTAAATAATCGTTGGACATCTGTAGAAAATGGTTTCTCAGGGACTAAATCTACATGTTTATAATATTGTTTTCTTGCACAACTCCCTGCTGCACTTGCATGTAACCATTTTTCTTGTCCCGTATAACGCGCCTCCTCGTTTTCTTTACGCTTTTTATCTATAAAGCGATCATAGATATCTATAATATTCACTGCAATCTATACAGTCTGTATGCATCGGGACCTCTATTCCCTTTATAGAAATTTGGTCTTGATTGTACTTCTATATCCCAATTTTTTCGGTTTCTAATATCCTGTTGCTCTTGCAATATCCAAAGCAAGTGTTTACTTCGTACCCATTTTGTAATGGCGTATGGTGGCTTTTTTAATTTAATAGCTATACTCCTTTTTCTTTGGATTTCTTTTCTACCCATAAATCTGTGATTTTTTCAGTTACTTCCTCGTCACATTTTACACAAAATAAAATTGGCTCAGGGTCTTCTTTATACATGCTTTTCGTAAAGAATACGACAGAATTTTTAGCACATATAGGACAGATAATTTTTTTCATATTATAAATAAAACAAGACTAACAATTCTTTTACTTACTCCTGCCCCACAGTGTGTAAATCGTTGAAAAGTTAGCCTTGCTTAGTAATATTAGATTCCTTGTCTGTAACATCATCTTCTATATTGTCAATTCTTTTTTTAACTGAATTGGCGATGTTTGCTTTGGTAGTTTTTTTACTGAGGTCATTGCCCTTAAAACGATCTACCTCTTCTTCTACAATCTGAAAGATAATATTTTCTGTATCGTTCTTCATTAAAAGTTTGGGTGACAGACATTATGGTTTTTCCGTTATGAAAGGAGGTAAAACGAGTCCCAAAGAGGTTGGGATCGTAGGAAGTGTCTGCCACCCTTGTATACATCTATTTAGTGCCTTCTACTACATCATATATAGTGCCACCAAACTTTACGCAAGTTAGAGTTTCAAGGTTTATAACTCTGTAACCCCTCTTTTGTCTGTCGTACACCTGAAAATACGGATTATCAGGATTCGTGGCAAAGCTCTTTTTATCCTCTGTTTTTCTGTACTTTTTTACACCGATTCTTGCAACTATCTCTCTGTAAGTTCCATCTTTCTTGTAAAATCCTGCACTAAAGTACTTCCCTTTTGTACTAAACAATAAACTTGCTGCCTTGACTCTGTATACTTCAGTTATCTCACCTTTTAGTTTTGCTTGGTTCATTTACTTCTCCCTTGTTGACTAAATAAATTTAACTTTATTCTGATTCGCTTCCTACAATATTCCTAATTTTATTTTTTCTTTATGTGACCACCACTTCGTTCTAATCTGAATCGTTTCGGAATCATATCTTTCCTTTTTCCACTTAGTGTTGCATACCACCACCACCCATTGCCACCATTACATTTAAACAGTTCCTGCACATGTTTTAAATATTTTGGATCAATAGGTTTATCAGTTTCTGTGATATTTCCGTATGGGAATTTCCAATCTCTAGTGTATTGGTATTTACTACTCATCATATTTTCTCCTTCTAAAGAATATTTTTTTTAAAATCCTGGGCTCGACTGATAAAATTTGCGACATACCCACGATGATTGATGTATAACGAGTTGAAGAAGTTTAATAAACTACTCATTGTATATCAATCGTGATAGAAATATAGAGAAGGTCAAGTTCAAGAATATTTCTACTGTGAGTATGCCGAATTTTTTTTTCAAGTAGCTATCCTTTTTTTCGCTTATATCGTAACCATATGTAGCTTCCCAACATTTGCACTATGTTTCTTGCATACCTAAATAGGGTATCCAATTTTTTATGGTAATCATTTCTAAATTCTCGCATAACTATACTCCTAGTTGGTTGTTGAAATAGGGTGAAGGGTGGAGGCTCACGGGACAATCCTATATTTATAACCGCACACAAGAATAAACTTGTTGTACAATATTAGAAAGTCACTCCACCCTAGATTACCCTATATTAGCAGAATTACACTCACTTTACCTAAAAATGGCTTGCATAATGGTGCTTTTAAGCCACTTTCTCATCATCAGTCAATGTGATGTTCGCCTGTAATTTCCTCTTTACTGAGTGTAATTCAGAGTTTAGACTCAGGGCATCTTGCCTCCATTTATCTGCCCTCCTTATATGTTGCTTCAGCTTATTGGTTAAATACGATGCGTGTAAAATATATATAGCTATGATTAAAAAATGTAATGCATCTATCATTATGCTACCTCCTTCTGTTTATTGTCAAAGAGTGCAATCGCCACCTCAATTAACTCGTAGCTAACTTTATATCTCTTGCCACTAGAAAGTTGCTCAATAATCATAGGTTGTTTTGGTGATCGTGGTTTTATTTTCACCAATTTGCACTTACCTAATTGGTTTCGTTCAAATGTGAATCCATAATGATCTTTGGTTAAACCATCATATTTCCACCCGTGTCTACTTATAACTGATTCAAACTTAATCCTCTCTGCTTCTTCAGGATCACTTGAATTAACTACATCGACTTTGAATGAAAACCCGTGATCATCGTATCGGATATTACCCATCTGAATAGACACATCGTAACGATCTGACATATCCTTGACAGTATCATTAAACACCTTTCTAAACTCTTGTAGTGTTGTCTTATTTATGTTCTTCATTGTTACTTCTCCTTTGTTAATAATCTTTTAACTACCTCAGTCACTACAGTAGTGGTAACTGCATTCCCCATACATTTGTATCTCTGAGTGTCTGAGAGTCCCTCTGTCCATCCATCGGGAAAACCTTGTAACCTCTCACATTCCATAGGAGTAAGTCTCCTAATCTTTGTATTAATAACTACCCCATGTATATCTTGTTGAGTTAAGGTAAACATAGGTTCTCTATCATCTTTGAATCTTCTTCCATTTTGGCTTTTTTCCGTTCGGTTAGGAGTTAAACATGCTCGTATTTCGACACCAGTTCTTTGACCCATATTATCAAAGCCTTTAAAATAATTAGCGTC
>TARA_R110000824_G_scaffold246105_1_pt1 | contig 24599 bp, 25 predicted proteins | sample TARA_R110000824 | Tara Oceans TARA_R110000824 (sample SAMEA4397747) | marine metagenome | biome: Polar Biome; feature: [MES] marine water layer (ENVO:01000295) within the mesopelagic zone...; material: water (ENVO:00002006), including particulate matter (ENVO:01000060) such...
TTCACTCACAAATGAACATTTCCGGTGACCTAGAAGCAGGGAAAACAGACCACAATGGAGGACACTTTCTCTCCTACCGAACAGCAAGAGTTATAGATCCAGATGGAAAAGATCATGCCTTCTTCAACGTAGACGACATCCAAACAGTAATCGTCTACCCAGAAGAAGAAGTAATCAACCAGGAAGGCATCCAAGCCATCATCTACATCAAAATCACCCAAGAAGAAATCCAAAACCCAGGCTATTTCATCCCAAATGACACCCGTTGCATAGAGAATCGACTCACAAAATACCTAAACTAAAAAGAATGGGAAAGTCGAAGGTTTTATCCTTTGACTTCCCCATATCTTCTGATAATTTCTACCAGAAGGAGAAAGATAATGGTTAAGAAGAAGCAGGTCGAAGGCATCGTTGACATCCACGGCAAGGAGTACAAGACTGTTGCCTATCGGAACAACGAATTACGACAACAATATACTATCAAAGATGGATGGGGTATTGAAACAGAGATGTTGGTCAATGATGAAACTAAAGTCATCATGTACGCCAAACTCGTTGACCCCAACGGAAAAATCTGTGGTAGTGGACATGCAGAAGAGTATAGATCCGCCACTCGAATCAACAAAACGAGTGCCTTGGAAAATGCTGAAACATCTGCAATCGGACGCGCATTAGCTGCATCCGGTTATGCCGGTACTGAATTCGCCAGTGCCGATGAATTAACCAACGCACTCATCAATCAAAAAAAAGATAGCGCTGTAGAAAAAGCTATCGACCTATTCGACGGCAAAGTCGTTAGTGGAACCGATTGGCATCATTCCAAAGTCATTAAAGACTTCAAGGGATGGGCAAAGCTTGTTTGCAATAAGAGAAACAACTGCCCCGAAATGGAAGAAGCGACTTACGATGAAGCGATCAAAAACCCCACAACACACAACATTTTAACTTGGGCAGCGGGAGAAAAGTTTGAGGCAAACCGGACTACGGAGATCTTCAAAGCCAGGGCAAAATCAATCACAGAAGAAGTGAGTGAAGCCAAAAGACATGAATCAGACGAAGCACCCGGTGAATTCGATGATCAGCAACCATTCGATGAATTGCCATTCTGATGACCTGGATCTACGCCGAAAAAGGGATCATCTATGTATGTCCACGATGCTCTGAACCATCACTCAAAGCTCACGAATCAGACCATGGAACCATCTACCAATGCGTCAATGGTTGTTGGGCTGGATTCACACCAGACGAAATCCCAGAATCCGAATTAATCAAACAGGGGAGTACTTGACCACCAAGTACTCCTTTTTCTTACATACCTAATGGCCCAAGCATCACCAACGCAACGTAGTCTTCAACTCATGAGATCCGAAGGATATACCTCATGCGTAGTCGAAAGATACATAGCCCCCATTAAACAAAGAAAAGACTTTTTAGGGTTCATCGATATTCTATGCCTGAGACCAGCCGAAAAGGGCATGGTGGGCATTCAAAGCACATCAGGCAGCAACTTCAATTCCAGACTAAAAAAAGCACTGGCACTAGAGACTCTCGACCTATTTGTCAACAACGGGAATATCTTTGAAGTTCATGGATGGGCAAAGCGAGGACCAAGAGGAAAACGCAAAACCTGGCAATGTCGGAGATTGAAAATAGATGAGGATAATTTACGACAGATACGATGTGCTGAAATGGCTACTGACACAACCACTTCCACTGAACTCGAAACTAATCCGGAGACTACTTCCGTTCAAGATTGATGAAAAAATGCTCACCCGAGGACTGACCCTTTTGACCAAAGAGGGATTACTGATACGAGCACACTACTCAGTACCAACCCGAATCACTACCCGAACAGTCCTCTACGGAGTCGGAAAACAGTTTGATTCACTCTGCGAAAGGATCCAAAAAGATGAAGACTTCCTACTCCATCACTGCCAGCGCAAAACTAATTAGCCTTGCAGCAGCACTGCTCTTACTCCCATGCTGCCAAGCACCAGCACCGATTATTGAAGCTCAGGATCTTGCGGGGGAACTCGACCAAATCTTTCGCCACGGGATTCATACGCGCATAGATCAGTACTCACAAGAATTGGCATCCTCATGGGAAAGAGAACTTGACCACGTCATCCGTGCCGAGTTGGCTAAAGCATCAGAAAACGGGATGATCCCAGAAGACACTGTTTTAACTCTACTGCAACAGCAGGGCGAGGCCAGAAAGCGCAATCAAGACCGCATATCCCTGGAAAGAAAGGCTGATCAAGAGGCAGCAAAAACCACAAGCGAGATTGATAAACTCCGCTCATCCATCAGGCGGTGGATGGCAGCGGGAATGACTACCGAAGAAAGAGATCGCGTATACCAGATAGCCGGTGAATCGGCGAGGAGAATGATTAAAGATGACAATAACTAAGCGCAGTCAACAGAAACTACGGGCATCGCTTCGACGTGTTCTTAGCGAGATCGAAAACACCATGGAAACCATGGAGACAGAACGCTTAAAGTATGAAAACCCATTCAGCAAAACTGGAGCGATGAAAGCTGAGTATCTCAACGCTGTCAAAGCATATGACGAGATCGCAACCAACATCGACCCTGAACGCATCCAGCACATTGCTCAACAAATAGAATCTAGGACATGGGCTGACGAAGAATACGCCAAAGCAGCTTCTTTTCTCGTACAAATCGCTCATCATCTAGGCGCATTTGTATGATCAAAGAACACAACCTGTCCGGATTAGATCCAGTCTACCATCAAACATTTAAGGAAATAGACATAGAAGATAGGTCGATCACCAGCTATATCCTTAGTCATGAAAAACTACAATTCCTGATCGACAGATCATCCAATGAAAGCGAGAAAAACTACTACAAAGTAAAACGGGATCAGAGTGTCAGCGAGAAATGGAACGGTCCACTCGCAATAAAAGAACGAACAGATCTACCTGAATTCCCCACTGAAGTCCTTCCACTCTGGATGAAAGAATGGGTCAAGTGTTGTGCAGAAACCTATCAAGTACAACCAGACCTCCCCGCAATTGTTGCGCTAGGACTTTTTGCTGGAAGCATATCCAGAAGAGTCCAAGTAAACCCCACACCAGGAAGGTACGAAGAGGTTAATCTTTACCAAATGGTCATTCTCCCCCCCGGAGAAGGTAAAAGCCCCGTATTCTCAGAAGCCAAAATACCTCTATCAAAAACAGAACAAGCTCTTGTCGAGTTCATGCGACCAGAAATCGCCAAAAAAATAGCAGAGACAAGAGCAACAGAAGAACAACTCAAACATCAAGAAAAATGTTTAGCACGGGAAACGGATGCCAACCAAAAGACCGTCATTCTTGCCGAAGTTGTCAAGATGAGAGACAAACTTCTAGAGATCGGAGAGATCGGTGAACCTCGACTTTATTGCGACGATACAACTCCAGAGCGACTAGTCACACTCATGGCTTCCAATAACGGAAGAATGACCCTCCCAAGCTCAGAAAGCGATGGATTGTTAACTGCTATTGGTCGATATAGCGATTCACCCAACCTAGGTGTACTGCTAAAAGCTTGGAGTGGAGAGGAATGTCGAGTTGATCGAGCCACATCTGACTCAACAATCATCCAAAGACCATCCCTCAACATCCTCATTACTGTTCAACCTAAAGCAGCAGAAGATCTCCTCAAGATTGACGGATTCAAAGGTCGTGGACTTGCAGATCGATTCCTTTACTCCATCCCAAAGACCATGTCAGGACAAAGAATCACTCGCCCCAAGGCAATACCAGAAAAAGTGAAAACTCAATACGAAGGATACATGTCTGCCAGTTGGTCACTATTCGATTCAGGAAGCACTCAAACATTAACCCTTACCAAGGATGCCCTAGAGACTTGGTATAAATTCGTAGACTGGCTCGAACCAAAACTTGCTCCCGATGGTGAGCTTTCACCAATCTCTGGATGGGCGAACAAACTCAAGTCCTACGCACTTAGATTCGCATCAGTAATAAACCTCGCATCCTCAAGTGCAGCCAATAACCAAATAAGAAAAGAGGATATGGAGGGATCTGTCAAGATCTGCAAATACTACCTGGAACACACATACGACCTTCTCTCAGAAAAAAGAGAAGACAAAACCATAAAACTGGCAATGAAGCTATCTGCATGGATAAAAAAGAACAAATCCACAGAATTCACAACAGATCAAATCGTCAAAGAATTCTCGCATGTCGAGGACTATACTGACATTGAAACAGCATTAGATATTCTCAAAACACACCATCAAATCCGAAAAGAATCCTACGACAAGTGGAAAGTTAATCCACTTCTATTAGCCCTACACCATAGCGTATAGGCTATCGACCAGGATAAACCTCGGACAAAGACTTGCTCGGGATTGGACCTGGCAAACCCAATCCTGAGCTTCTTCCAAACCGAGAGTTCTCGATTTGTTTTCTTTTGCCACGGGAAAAAACTCTTTTCTTTAGAGAATAATGCGCTCGAAGAAGTTCCTTTATTCCTTCAGGAGCATCACCAGTCGAGTAAAAGCGACTCATCTCCTTGACCTGACCATTCATGTGGGCAGCAGTAATTGCCTTCTTTAGAACCCGCATCATTTCCATCTGCTCATCCACATCTTTAATCTTTATACCAGTCGCAGAATTAATTACTCTCTGCCACCAATCTTTTTCTTTATCAAATATTTTGTCAAATTCACCAGAGAGACGATTGAGTCCTACAGAAGTAGAGAGCGGGTGATACCACTTGTCCACTTGATAGGCTGTAGTGCCATCTCTCTTAACTCGCCCTGTCAGAAGCCCCGCTTTTAGTGCAGCTTGTCTGAATGGGGCACGTAGCATCCAATCCGGTGCCTCTCGGTGAGCGAAGAATGGCTTATCTCGAAAGAAGTTTCTATCTCCAATAAACTCAAAGAACGTCCTGATGACTGGGTGCAGTCGCGCACCTATCTGTTGCTGACTCCAGCGTCGAAGCTTCATTGGATCAGCAATATCTGTTAACACCGGCTCCATCAAGTTCTCAAGTTCCTCATGGATAATCCCGAAGGAAGAGATAAATCTCACCCTTCCGTCCTCACCGACATCCAAGGGAATCGCAAACGATTTCATCAGATAGTCAGGAGCAATCACCCCGCTCCCGCTATGTGTTTTCTGCAAGATATTCAACATATGCGAAAACGGCAAAATCCCCTTAGGATTATTCAGCGCAACGCTTATCAATCGAGGCGAAGTCCCGATTCTGAAGCGCACAAATGGCATCCAATCTCGCAAAATTCTGTCAGCTTCAGACACATAATGATAATTAATGTGAGCGGCATTCACCCGTTGAACTGCCGCATCCACTCCTACACCCGCTCCGCGAAGCGACATATAACTATTCAGGCGAAGAGTATCTTCTGCCGCTGATGCCAACTGAATAGGTAGCATGTTTGTTCGAGCATTCGCTACAAACCACCTAGGAATCCTTGCCAAATTCCTCGGACTCAGATCTGCTCCGCGCCCCATCATGCTCATAATCATTGGGATGAAAGCTTCTGGCTCTGCCACCTCCTTCTTCAGTCTTTCAACCGTAGCGAAGTCGGTTCCGACAACTCCTTTTGTCCCCGCTTCTTTGGCTATAGATTCAAGAGGAATATCTCCCACTGCTAAACCCATCTCTTCCAATTCCTTCAAAGCAACCTTAGCATCATCACCCTTACCCAATGATCTCCGCATAAGGGATACACCCTTAGCCTTCCTTGTCATTGGGATTTTACCGGCAATCCATCGGGTTAATGGGAAGTCATGCAGCACTGCCATCGCAGGTCTCAAAGCATCTGCTGCCCTCATCTCCGGATCAGTCATAGCCTGGAGCATTCCACCTACAATATTTCTTGAGGTGAAGGACGGGAACGGCAATCCCAAAACACCAAACGTCAGTGACATGCGAATAAATTCATTTAACTTTGCAAGTCCTCTTGCAGCACCCCTTCTAGGGGCGAGGCCGATAGCATAATCCCTCACAAACGCTTCAAGGTTTACAGTGTCTTCTGGAAAGTTAAACCCAATAGGCTTATTGACAAAAACACCCTCTTCAACGGCATGACTTACAGGACGATGTCCCCAATCAACATCATCTGCCTTGAAAACTGTACCAACTCCGCGCCTCTGATCCTTCTGAACCCTCGACAGATAATCATCAACAACAGATTCCAGCCTTTTCGTACCAAAAGCCTTCGCTGATTCTTCAGCAAACTTGGCAGATTCAGCATCAGCAACATAAGGCAATATCCTTCTGCCCATCTTTGGCGAACCAAACAATGTTGCCATCCTGCGAAGAAACTTTGAGTCATATTTCAAGCGATTAAAAGCTTCACCACGAGAAAGAAGCAGATCGACTAGATCATGTTTAACCACATCTTCTGTCGGCGTAATCCCATGTTTTGCAGCAATCTCGAGCAAAGACTTTCGGTATTCAGCCACAGTGGGAGTATTTCTATACTTCTCATACTTTGATTTTATCGACCCTATCTGCTGCATAATAGCTTTGATAATCTCTGGCTTTTGAATCTGAACAGACGACAAAATATTGGCAAGCTCATCACTTACCTGGCGAGGCATATAAAGAAGAAGTTCCAACCTAGCAACATCCAGCGGAAGGGCACCCAACGCTTGGGTCTGCTTCAGTATGTTTTTATTGAACGTATAAACATAATCAAGTACCTCCCCAACTTTCTTCCCAAATTCCGGGTTGCCCTGAGCTAGATCCGAATGTCTCCTAACAACATCATCAAACATGACTCGTCTCTGATGATTCATAACCCCATCATGAATCAAATTGTCTATCGAGTCTGAATATACCCGCAATTCCTTCAACGGGATCGGACTTCCCTCTACCAACACCCCTTGAATCCTGAGCTTCAGATTATCAATTAAACCAGCCGCTCCTGCTCTTACCTTCTTTGCCTTCCACGCCAAACCAGCAGCAGCAGCACCAACCTCATCCTCAACGTGAGGGGCAATCTTATGAAAGATTCTCCTCACAGACTGACTCGGCTTGTATGCCCCTGTCCTACTGAAAGCTTTCATCAACTCCTTGGCTTTTTCCCAAACTCGCGTGAACGCTGCAACCAAGCCTTCAGATTTAGATACACCACCAATTAACCAACGAGAAAACTCTTCCGCAAAGAACTCTCGAATGTCCTCTTGGTTTGTAGTTTTACCCAATGCGTTCCGGTGCGCTCTCTTGACGACATTATGATCCGCTTTTGTCAACATTGTAAAATACCCAGAGTGACCCAACTCATGGGCAAATGTGTCAACATTCTGACGATCCGTAAAAATACCAATCACTCGATGAAGCGACTCTTCTGCACCTGGTTGGTGATAAACCCCGCGCCAACCTTCATCGTGCATTGTCCTTAGCTTCTCAAAGGCATGCCGCAAATGCGAAGGAACCTCTGAAATATCTACATCACCTTTTCTAGCAATAAACTGTAGCCAACTCGCTCTATCTGCTGCCTTACGTCCTGGGACATTCTTGAAGATCCTGGGATGAAACAAATCAGCAATATGAAACATCCCAAGAAACTCTTCGTGAGTTAAATGCCCATCTGCTACTGAGTCAATCATCTGGTGAAGAAAAGAAACCTTTGCCCTGTTTGCCGTACTACCGGTGCCTTTTGCTGGATAGTACTTTCTGAGATCCTTCTTGGCTTGAGATCTCCACTTACTTCTGCCCGCTTTAGTCCGAAAAACAGATTCAATTCCCCCTGGTGCAGCAGCAGAACGTCTTACTCCAGGATCATCAATTACCGTATTGTTCCAACGAGCAGACCACCCTTTTACCACTGGTTGTGCTGCCCTCGCAGCAGGATTAATAGCAGCTTCTACCCCTCCACGAGTTATAAAATCATCCAGAAATTCATCAACCTTGTTCAGTTTGTGGGCTTCCGATAGACCATCAATAAACTTTTTCCAACCATGAACTCTGACTAATTCATAAACAATCTTCTCTACTGAGCCTGAAGGAGCATTCTTCATCTCAGCCATCATCGGTTTAAGAGCTTTCCCGATACCTCTGGAGATATCCTCCATATCAGTTAACTGGGGCATCAAGTAATTCATAATCGTTTCAGCAATTCTTGCCTGAACGATGGTCTTTTCACCCTTATTGCCATAAATAACCTGTCCAAGAGCTTCTTCCGCTGTCTCCCATTTGGGATGAACATTGTGCCTCTTAGCAACATCCCCGACAATCTGCATCCACCTTTGCTTAAAAGCCTTGCCCTCTTTGCCCTTTGCAGACGAAATCTCTTTCTTAAGGCTAAGGATCTGTTTCTGAAGATCTTTAGTAAATCCAGATATCTGCTGTTCTTCAGTAGCCCTATCTAACCGAAGTCTCCCACTGCGAACCTTCCTCGCTCCTGTTTGTGGCAAAACATCTTCAGCATGACGCTTCCATAACCAATCAGAAAAAGAAACCTCGCTATTTGGGTAGAGACTTCTCCATTCTTTATATAAAAGCTCATCACCCTTCAGAATATCTGGCTTAACCCCTCCAGCCCGACCTTCGTCGTACATTTTAAATCTTAGGGCTTCTGCCTTTCTTATTTCTGCACCAATAATAAATTCTTCAAGATCATTCACAGTGCGAAAAGCATCTTCCCCAATCTCTAATCCATAATACGGACCCCTCTTTGTCCAAACCTTATCCGCAAACATTTGTCGGATCACAGAACGATCTACAAAGACAATCTTCTCATCTAATAGGACATCTGCCGTCAACTTGTCCTTAGCAAGCTTCTGATAAACGACATTGTAGTACCTTCTTCCATGATGAAATACAGTTGCTGGACCTGTTACCCGAACACCCCTTTCTTCACCATAAGGCATCTTTCTGGGAGTAAATTCACTCTCTCTTCTTAAGACCTCATTTACTGACTGAAGAAGCTCATCAGACCGAGTATGAGTTGCATATACAATACTCTCACCCACTTCATCAGAAACGCCACCTACGTTTTTACTCAAAGAACGAGCAAGATGAGTGTTTGCAGCGTAAAGTTCCTGCTTCATTCCATCAGCAGCATCGTTAGCTAGCTTATGCTCCGCCCTACCCTTGATCCCATAAAGACCCTTCTTGAATATATTATTACCAACCCACTTCATGCTCTTCTCAATAAATTCCGTAGTCCCTGGACTGACTTTTCGTACTCCACGATAAGCCATTCCTGGAAGACTCATCCCGATAACCCCCCTTGAGGTTGGATCTAGGAAACCTGTTCCTCCGAATATCGGATGCTCTTTCGTTTTAATAAATGGATAACGAGCATGGTGACCCCTACCCGGCTCATAGCCAATAGTCTTCCCGTAATCATCCTTAATCTTTGTACGAGTAAGTCTCTTATCTATCCTTCTGGCAAGGGGACTTATCGGCCATGGCATGTCAATCCCAATACCCGCATGTTCCAGATACCCGGATTTTCTTAGTTGATCAAGACCATCCTCTATCCTTTTGCCAATCGTCTCCGAAGAAACTACTCCCGTAGCATCATCCGCCCACTTTTGATTTTTTGCAATATCACCAATCTTCTCGCCAATACCGAAATTGCTCTCTAGAAGTTCTTGTGCTGCCCGTTCTTTTGATGCCTTATGAACTCTTCCAAAAAGCTCCGCTTTTGAGATATTGAGATCGTCAACATTAATCTTCCCGCTCCGAACCCGTTTCCCAATCTCCTCTGTCATTTCCTTATAAATCGTTGGCGCTCTTCTCCCAATCTCAGCGGCACCCCTATTTGTTGCCATAAACGCAGCAAGAAGTTCATCACGAGGTAATTTCCCGGTTGTCTTGAACATATCAGACAGGAAGGGCAACGCTTTGCCAGCAAACTTTGCATAAACGAGTGGGTCACTAAAAATACCACCTGCAAGATCCACCCCAAAACGAGCAAATTTATTCTCAGGAACAAACCCCTCAAGCCCAACATTCTCCATTGTCTCGGTGAAAGTCGGTCGCTCCCAAGGTTCAGTGATTCCACCCCCCGTAACCTTGGTATAAATCCCGGTAATCGGGTCAAGAGTAAAAACACTTCCAGCCATCTCCACAAGGTTCTTGCCAGCAGCACCCAGGTATTTCGGATCCATGGTGCCTATTGCTGTCGCCACATTCTGAGCAGCATAACCAAGACCACCTACACTCTTACCAAAACGCTCCAAAAAACCAGGTCTCTCGGCTTCTTTTACCTCGGAATAGACCTTCCTCATGCCCGGATCTAATCCATAAGGTCCAGACTTTCCCCCATAGGCAGGAAGACCCAATCCACTTGAGCCTCCAAACCCCAAACCTAACCCACTACTAGGGTCATCCGACCCAAAGCGGAGTCCCACGGACTACACCATCCGGCCTTGACCCTGTCCGGCCATGGCAGCAAGGATGGCCTCTTCCTCAGGACCGAGCGGTCCCGTCATACCCTCAGAACCCACTGGTGGTCCTGCCGCAGCAAGAGGATCTCCACCCATAGGCATAGGTGGACCCATAGCGGGAGGTGGACCTCCTGGCCCCATACCAGCAAGGATCTCTTCTTCCATCCCAAGTGGCATCTCTTCTCCACCACCATAGCCGGATTCCCCTGCCATCTGCTGAAGAACAGCGTGGAGATCCTTCCACATTCCCATGATCATTCCCTGATTCTCAGGCATCTTCTTATCCTCTATCTGAATTAAATTCTGAACGCATTCAACAGTTCAGTACCAAGTCGGTTTCGATTTTTCATCAGCAACCTGCCATTTGGATCGGAGGAATCACCAGGGATATTTACAAGTGTAAAAACATCCTTAAGTGATTTCTGTAAAAGGTTTCTTGTGGCAATATTTAGTGCCCTTCTTATTGGAGCACTAATACTACCCATCGATTTTTTATAACCCAATTCAATCTCAGACATAGCCTGATCCACCAATATCTTCACCTGTTTACCTATAGGACGACTCCAATCCAGAGAAAAATTGAGTTTCTCGGAAAGAGATGAAACAACACCAAGGGTCCATGGCTTAACACTAGGAACCAATTCAGATACAGCATCCTGTTTCTGATCGGGAGTCATCTTATTCCAACTAGGACCACCCCTGAGACGTTCCAATTTCTGCCCCACTTCTAACGTGGCAAGCTCTATTCGCTGACCTCGTAGAGCGTCCTGTTCCTCCCAATCCCTTCTAAAGCGACCCCTTTGTTCATTGACAAACAATCGTCTTTCTTCCTCATCTCTGTCAACTAATTTTTTACGCTGAACATTTCGCGCCTGTTCAAATTCCTTTTCTTCTCTCTGCCCTACTTTTGACTCCCTTAACTGGGGCAGACTCCGAACCGCTTGTTCAAATAACGCATAATCAGTCTTTGGATCAACCAATGCACCACCAATCCCCAGTGCTGCATTAAGGCTTGGTTGAGACAACGCACCCTCATGCTGTTTCCAAGACTTCTCGAACGGTGCTTTATCTGGTGCATACCAGTCCTTGGGTGGTTCCTCTTTCGGTTGTTCGCCTAACCTCTTTAGTGCTTCCGCTTCCTTAACTTTCTCCGCTTCTCTCAACTTCCTAATTCTGAATTCCTCATCTTCCCGTCTCTCGCGTTCTTGACTATAAAGAATCTCTTGTTCTAGACTACCTACTTCAGCCTCCTGTTTCCGCTGAAGCATTTCTAGCGGCATCTCTCTTGACCACTGACGAGCAATCTGCTCTTCCCTCAAGCGTTGAGCAGCAGCTAGCCTTTCTGCCTCGGCCTCTGCTCTCCTTTGCTCAACATGCGCCCTAAGCGCAGAAGTTTCCGCTTGATATTCCTCTGGCTTGTATGCCCCGTAAGGATTCAGAGGTGAAATTGTCCAAGGTTTGTATGGAGGCATTACTCAACTCCTACTAAACATTCGGGAAAGAAGTCCCGAACCTAGCTTTCGATTCTTGCATGGTAAATGGTTGTGCAGCAGCAGAACGACCAGAGGCAATCCCAAGACCAAGATTACCCGCAGCAAGCTGTGCTTGTTGAGCATTCCTAATAGTTCCCGCAGTAATACCCGCTCTCGCATCCGCCAACGATTTAGCTCTAGCTGCTCCATACTGCTCTTTACCAGAGGCTAAAGTACTCTTGCCATATCGACCTGTTGCCCCAATTCCAGAAGCACCAGCAACCTTTGCCAGATTTCCCATATTCGATTTGAACTGTGCATCCGCAGACGATTCTGCCCTATCAATCTCAACCTTCTTCTGCGCCTCACTCAACTCTGGAAGTTGGCCGGGAGAACCAAGCATTGACTTAATAAGAGCTTCCGAAAACTTAAGAGACTCGTCTTGACCCATGCGATTTTCGCCACGCTGAATCGCTTTATAACCAAGCTCTTTTTCCTGTTGGTTCTGAGCCTGGAAATTACCCGACTTCCCGCCAAACGGATTATTACCTGCCCCAGTCCAACCAGACGCTCGGAAACCATCACTAAAGGTAGTCGTTCCTCGACGCATCTTCCCTGTGTCAGACCTGCCCTTACTGCTACCCCTAAGACCAGTCATCAAAACTCTTCTTCTTGCCATTTTATTTCTCCAACCTAGTAATGAAGATGAGCCGTATCTATATCAAAAGGATTAGTATCAGACCTACCACGCCTACCACCCCGTTGATTCTGATGACCAGCAGCACCTCGCATCAAAAACGCTGTCTTCGATCTATACCCTTCTTGTTCCCACCTTTCTTTTGAACGATCCTCGTCATCGTTCCCTGCATTCCTTTGACTTCTCCTCTTGGCTTCTAGTGCCTTACGTCTATTAGACCCTGCAAGTTTCGCTTTATTACTAAGATCCCTCTTTTCACGACGCTCATCAGTCCGCTGACTTCCCACAATCCTATGTGATGGAGCTAACGAAGTAGACAAAGGATCAGGACTTGATATAGAAAGACCAGGACTTGATCTAGCACGACTTTTTTCCAATGCTTCTTCCAAAGCCTTGGAATGCTTTTTCATCAAATCTTTATCTCGTTGACCAAACTCCAGTGGCTTTGTGACTTCGCTCTGAGAATATTCCGACCATTCTGATGGACGGATGCGATCAATGGAAGTGCTGTAATCGGCATCATCGTCAACCCACGACCCAAAATCCGAGTACAGTCCAGAAACCCCTGGTTCATAAGTTCGCTTGCGAGTACTCGTCAGCCAAGGGTTCTTTAACTGCGTATCGCGTAACTCCTGTTTCCTTGTTTCAATATGAGCCAAATCCTTCTCATACTGATTCCGCTCAACAGGTTGTGCTGCCTTCTTCTGACCAAACTTCTTTGCGAGAGCAGAGACAGGTTCCGGAAACTTACCAGGAAACAACTTCTCATACAGTTTCCTTTTATCAACCTTAGCCATTCTGCCTATATCAACAAGATTTTTTGCAAGAGCATGAGCCTGTAGGCTATCCGCAGCCGGTTTACTTGCATGACGACTACGTAAGGCATTTAACAGCGGATGACCGGTGCCTTGGACATTCGTCTGGAATGCCTGCCATAGAACATTAGCTGGAGCGTACCAAGGCTCAAGCCAACGCTCCTTGGCCATCGGACCATATGAACCCGGAGGATACGCTCTAAGATCCTCTATAACATTGCCTTCAGCATCGTACTGCGGACCTGGGAATCTATAACCTTTAAGACGATCAATAGCACCAACCTCATCCTCAACGTAAGGATCAACCTTACCTCTCAGATCCTCCATGAGTCTCCAGTTATCACCTAAATCACCAGTGCGATATTGAGGTTCTGATCCCCTAGTGCCCGGAAGCTCCCCACGATAAGCCATGCTTTCAAGAGCTTTCGGACTATCGAAATACTCTTCGCCAGCCAGAAGAGACATCCTCGCTTCATATTCTCTATTCCAACTTTCCGCTTCTTTTCTCTCTTTCCTCTGCCCCATAACCTTTGATCTGAGACGATCATAATCTTTATTCCCCGGACGACCGGAATCAAAACCAGGATAACCTAACGCGGCTGCCTTCTCCTGGTCCGGATAATAACCCCGACTTGCATCTGGATGTCGTTCGCCCCAAGTACGCCACCGAATTGGTGGTCCTGAGAGTCTCTCGACCAAGCCCTTCCCCGCCAGGCTTTTCGGAGATGAAGAATGTCTTGCCTGTTCATGTTCTACATAAAACCGCTCTTCTCGAGAAATCGGACGAACTATTTTTCTCGACCCAGTCCCATCAAACTGTTCAGGATTTAAACTCTTCTCTCTGTCAACTTCCTCCAAATACTTCAGAAGAAATGCTCTTCTTTCAACAAGATGCCTCCGGTTATAGTCCTCATCCGTCTCACCTGGCTTCTTCCGAAAAAAATCATCCGCAATCTGAGAGCGAGAAAACTCTCCCTTTCTTTTCTTTTCCGTTGATATTCCGGCCATGACAGACGATGCAGGGATGGATCCGGGAAGCTGCAAGTGATGTCTAAGAAGACCTCCCCCCGGACTTAAAGCTAACTCCATACCTCGGCTTAATGCCTGTTCCCGGGTAGGATCGATCCCATATACCGATACGGAGGGAGGCGAAGCCTTCCCCGAATACTTTGGCTCCGCCTTCCCCGAATACTTTGACTCCGCCTCCACCGGAACCTGTCCCCGGGCCTCTTCCTCGGCTTTTTCTCTTCTGATATTTTCCCTTGTGACTAAGCCAGGATCAGACTTTTCCTTCTGTAATCGCTCAAAAACCTCTATTGTCGCCCGATCAAGCAACTTTTTTCTAAGTATCTCACCAGCAAAATCGGGCTTTGGAATTCTAAACTCTGGTAGCGTCCCCGCCCCATGATATGGTGTCATACGTGTTCGATTTAAAGCTTGCGGATGTTCCCCGAGAAGTTTTCTATATCTCTCCTCAACCCTTCTCTGAAAGTCTTTCTTATCCCGAACCCCTTGGGCCAAAGCACCCACGGCTTTCATATCAACAGTACTTCTGTTCCCGTTACCCATTACCCCAGATCCTTTTTGATAGATGCGTAAAAGGTCAGGTTTGCTGATCCAAGACTCGTCGGAGTCCCGTTTTTTGTCACACGAACGACAAGAACATCACCCAACGAGAGGTACTTGTTTGTTGTGTGAACTGCCCCAAGATCATATGACGTATAAGAGGTAATCTCAGAACCATTCGTAGTCTTCGCACTTGCAAGAAGAGCAACAGCAGAAGAAGGATTTCCCTTAAAAACATCAAACTGCCAATTATTTGACCCACTACTACTTGTAGTAGTGGTATCTGAAACAACAGACACACTCTCCAATATCGCTTTGTATGGAGTAGTTGGTCTTAAAATTTCATCTGTAGGCATTAGGTCGGTCCTGACATTTTACCAACAAGACACTCAGATTCTGACTTGATCGAACCAAGAAGATACTCTGACTCTGTTGCATTCGTATCTATATATTCCGAAGTTAGCCCATTTGCCAACAACAAAAAGACCTGATCCAAATCCACCTGGATCAACTCCAATTGCTCCTGATCTAAAGGAGCCTCTACTTCTCGACCAATTCTGGAAATCTTAGAAAATCCCATCAGCGTACATCCGGTGGTGATTCATAGGTATAACCATCCACCTCTATTCTATGAAAAACCGGCCCAAACCATGTATTAATTGATGGCTGGTTCATCCCGATTTCAATCTGCAAATATCTCCAACTTTTCGACCCAATCGGAATCTTGCGATAACCAGATACACCTGTACCGGATCGATCCATCTGAATAATGATCCTTGAATCACCTGCCGTAAAACTAACTCCATCCTCAGACTTCGTAGTCCAATCACTAAACGCTGAAGCAAAAGCACCCGCAGCAGTCGCTGTTACCAGTTCACCTCTTATTGAAGAAGGATCTGGATAAATCGTCATATACGAAGTCGAGTCTGAATCAATACCCCCAGGCTCAAAAAACAAATGAATATATCGAGGTTGTGTTATTTCCCAATGTTCAGAAAGAGTAAACCACCCTGTTTGCAAAAATGCCGGAATATATCCAAAATAAACTGTAGAACCAACCGCTGGCGCACCACTAAACCCAACACCATACTGTGCCGACGCACCAATCGTCACCGAATTCGCATTATTAGTTAAGACCGGAGCCGTTTCTCCCAAAGAAACAGAATAACAGGGGGCACCAGGCATTCCGGTAAAACTAGCATCTGCCCCGGCAGTCGTATAAGAAACATCCAATCCTGTTTCATTAATAGTGAATGCTGTTGTTGTTGGAGAAGGACTGGACTTTACCGTCGCCTTCACTAAATGTTTAACAAGACCTCCTCCCGATGTATTAATATCGTAAGGCATCACCCCATCTAGCGCACACGCATTAAAACGATCCGGCATCCAAATAAAACCAATCACATCACCATAAACAGATGTACTACCGTCCCTCTTCGATCTAAAAGAAGAAGACGCACTCATCGCAATGTGATGAGTACCATGACACCACTGTGACGTTCTCACGTCAAATTCATAAAACTCTCCACACTGAGGAAATCCAGCCCCGCTCTGAGTATGAAGTCTGATCTTAGATTCATCTGGATGCCAAGACAAATGAGGCAACCCCTGATACCCCTGCTTTGGGTGGGTATTGTTTAGCCATAAATCTACTGGACCTGATATATGAACTGGTTTAGATCCACTCCAAGCCCAAAGACCCTTATAGTCGTACCCATAAACTTTACCCTCTGCCTCGATTAAACACTGAGGATTCATCGCTCCTCGAACATGAGAAACTGGATGCAATTGCCCATCAGGTGGACGATTATTTACAACCAAAAAAGGCTCACTCGAATATGTCAGCTTCTCCATCGAATGCGAACCACAAACCAGCAATGACCCACCAACAGGGATCATCGCAGTTGCTCTATCGTTCATCCCCTTAAGGGTTGTTATAAACGACAATAGATTCCAAGACTCAGGCAACAAAGCATCCGAACAAAACAACAAATTCGGATCCTTTGGCTGAATCGTATACAAAGTCGGACTCCCGTGAGTCACACCTGTATAAGTTGTCGTAAGCACAAGCGTAGTAGCGTTGGTGACACTCGCAACCTCATACACCTTTGCATCACCAACAAAGTGAATCAATCTCCCAATCGCTGCCACAGTCCACGCAGTCCCAGATCCCGTAACGCTAGCACTTCCATTTGTACCAGTGGCAACCCCAACCTCTTCTGAGTTCCGACCATATCCCCACAATCGTCCCTTATGGGCACGAACAATCCGGAAAAACACAGGCTGAACATGACCAGTATCCGTATAGCTCAAAGAAACAGCAGAAAGAGTCGCATCACTCAAGTTAAAGGCTACTGATGTTCCAGAAGTATTTGGAACAGACGCAGCTTCATAAAAGACAGAGCCATCAACATTCGTAGCCTCAAGAATAATCGTATCCACTTTTGCATCCGAAGATGTATTAACATTCGCTGTTCCAGAACTGGAAATAGCGAAAGACAACTGTGTATTTCCGGCAGTTGTCGTTATCTCAATAATGTTCGATGGATTTGAGACATATTCAGTTTTACTATCCTTATACCGATACTGAAAACGATGCCGACCAACATCTGCAACTCCAGAAGATGCAGTTGGAGATGGTCCCCAGGTCTGAGGAGGAGAAGGAATTCCTGCATCGGAAGCAGTAGCACTAACACCATCCCAGACCCACATAGGATCCCAATCGTTAGCCCCATAAACCTGCCCACCAATTGTTGCAAAAGTCGTTTTGCTGTGGGCAACATTGAGACTGCTCTTGATTGTCGTAGGATTAGCCAACTCTATATCCTCGGCTCTATACGGTTATAAGCTTTAAGGTCTCCACCTTGAGTCACGACAATCAGGGTAGACGTATCTACTTGCGTATTTACATTCCCTCTATCCAAAAACGTAGAGTCATTTGAAACAGTTGGTGTGAACTGAAATATAGCCTCTATACCCACCGATTCTTTAACTATTCCATCCGCAGAAGTGCACATCCGCTGATAAGTTTTCCTCGGTGCCCAAGAACCAGAAAAGGGCCAATCACGCCTTCCATTTGAATCATAAGTACCAACCCCCATAGGCAACTTAGTAGGAGAAACACTCGCATCCATGCCCTTAAACTCAGTGATCGATGCTTTTCTAAACCTACCCTTCGACATCAGCTAATCGACCCCCTCTTGATCAATCGTTTATCAATACCAGAAGAAGCGCTCCCGGTATTCCGGTGATGCCTTCTGCCAAATTGACGACCTGTATCCAAAGATTTCAACTCAATCAGAGTCTGCATGTACGCACTATGTGCATCCGCAGGGTTCTTATTTTCGCGCAACGCAATCTCAAGATCAATCCCGCGATGAGCCAAATCGATCCAATCTTCAACCCAATCCATATTGTCTGAATCACTACTAAGAATGACTGGTCTGCGATAGTAGAGAAAATCCATTGCTACCGAACGAGAAGGATACGGCCAGAACTGAATCTGCTTATTACCCGTAATCGTGTAATGAACCGGATCCCCAGAACTCGCCTCATTCGTCAGCTTATAAACCTCAAACTCTGTAGGAACTACATAATTAGCAAAGAAGTCCTGAAACTCATGATCGTACATACGGACAAAGTCAGTTGGCAAACTATATTGATAATAATACAACGTATATGCTGCACCCGAAGTTGAAGCCCCAAGCCAAGATTGTCCATCCTTAACCGTTATCTGAGTCCCGCTATCCCTAACCTTTGTCTCAAACTCGATAGTCGTATCCGTATCGATGACAATACTCGAATTCGCAGTAGCCGCATCAGTAGGAAACGTACCACCAGAAAGAGTAATGACGCTTGCGCCATTAGCCATAGCAACCGTACCGGTGGAATAAGTCACCTTCGTATTCACTCGACCACGATAAAGATAAAACGACCAATCATGCGCTCGACTAATACGCCGAAAAGCATCATTCACAAAACGACCAATCTCCCTGGTCGCCTTCGTATCAGTCGAATCGTGATATCGATCCTGAGCATACGTTTTTAGATTAGCAAACGTAGTCATCAGTCATGTCTCACAGTCTTAATTTTCACCAAACTACGCGAAACCGTATAACCCAAAGCACCGAGTACCGATCCAGCAAGAGCAACCACCTTCGCAGCAGTTGAAGACTCAGCAAGTAGATCAGAAGAAACCAATCCACCAACCACAATACTCAGAAGAGTCAACCAAAATTCAGTCGAACGAATTCCAGGTCGCTGTTTTATCACTTCACTCATTTATTCACCTTTTCCCTCTGGAGGCGATCTGCTCTCCTTCTGAGGTTTGCAAATCGAGTTTCATCGCTATCATCAACGGTAGAGTCACTAATCCGAGACTGCTCATCCAAGACTGTAGTCAACTGTGCTCGGTCGAGCAGACCCTGTTCAAGCAGGATCTCTCCGAGCCGGGGCACACTCCGACCGTTTCCGCGAAATGTTTCCTGAAGTTTCAACGCTACTCCTAATTGATCCCGGCTGATATGCCCAAGAACCTGGGCTATCTCGCCAAACTGAGAGGCCACCGGGGAAAGCGATAGCCCGAATAGTCTCATAGCGTAGATCCGCATCCGATTTCGTTGCAGTTCGATCTCCTCGGTTGTCATCACTTTGCCCCGTCATCAAGTTGCTCCATTACAGATTCCATTACCTGGTTAGCCGTATCCAGAGTTCTTTTTACCTTTGTAGTCGTGTTCGTATATGTCCGAACTACCTCTTTGTAGTCAGCTAGCTGCTGATTGAGCAATACATCGTATCGCGATCTGATGTCTTGCAACTGTTCACGCATCATATCGGACTCTTTTGCCATTCTCACCAAGATGAATTTGTAGCAGACGCTGCCAAGGATCAGCACACTCACCCCAAGGATGCCGTATTCGAGAAATGCTCGCTCCATATATCACGCAAATGGTCCTTGTTGTACCCAACCGGAAACGTTCCACTCACCATCATAGACAGCAGTCTTCACATGAGTAGCAGCAGCCCAATTGACTTCCACAACTATCCGATACGAATGATTGCCCGACTTGCAAAGAGTATCAACACCAACAGAGAAATCTAAAGCAGGCGAAAGCGTAATTCCAGCATCCGACCACGACCCAAGACCCGGAGCAGAAACTTCACCGTCTACCGGAAGAAAGTCACCGTCAGAAGGCGGGGGAACTGGGACAGAACAACCGATCCAATAGCAACCATTACGCTCAAGATGCAATACCTGAAAAGGCAACGTATCCTCCTGAAGAGACTTGAGTAACTTGGAAGCTTTCCATTTAGTCGCAAATAAACTCATGAGAATGGGTGATCCAATCCTGTTCCGCCGTTAAACAGTTCGAGCCTCTCATCTGCTGTCAAATGCCTTGTCCAGATCCCCATCATGTCCATATCGGCACCGGCCTTGTAACTGCTGTTAATGAACCCAATCTTCATAGAGTACCCAGTACCCGGAGCCGCAACAGTACCCGAGTGGCTCCCTGAAGCAGATCTCTCCGTGCCGGAAATAATAGTGCGTACAGTAAAAACCGAAGAGCCTCCACTCTCCGCCGAAAATTGCCAGAAGCACAGACCCCACGTATCGTCAGGAATCTCAGCCGCAGCAGTACCACTAATATCTGTATTAACCCAACTGCCTCCTATATTTCCGTTCATCCATGGAAAATTACCGGAAGACTCCGTCAACATCCCAAAATTGAATTGAGTATCCCAGATCGCAAAAGTACGGCCTCCCGATCCACCATACCCAGAACTAACCGGCAGAATCCAAGACGCTAACGTCCAATCGGTATTTCCGTTAGATGGGATTCTCAAATCAACATCAGCGGAGGTAAGGTGCGGAGCGGAAGAACCGTGAGTCCCAATTCCGTAATTGATCTTTCCAGTCACAGTCCCAGGAGAATTAACTTCCGTAAAATACTCCTCTTCAGAAATCGAATCTGTCCACGTACCATCGTCATCGAATTTCCACCAATTCCTTAGGCCATCCAGCAACGTGGATGGAGCATCCCCAACACCCTGAGGCTGATTGAACCCCTTGGGAGTCCCATCTGCGCCTCGATGATGACCACAGTCCGGGTCATATGTCATCAGACTATATCCCCCCGGAGCAAACATCCCGAACGGAGCACCAAAGAACCGTGCAAGATCCAGACGGTTGGAGGTTATATGTATACGAACTATGCGCCGGAAAAGTAAACGTGTGTCCAGCGGTTGCCGTCAGATTTGCATCTGCATTTAAGACCACAGTTACGGTTGTCCCGCCTGACTTTACAAGCAGATTGAGTTTAACCGCAGCACTCAGCGCAACCCCAATTGTAAAAACAGAATCTGGTCCTTGAGGAACCAGATCGGCACCGAAGATATCGGCAGAACCTCCATTAGCGGTGTTATACACCGGGGTGAAGGCATTCACTCGTGCCATGAAATCTCTCCTATAGACCAGGGTCGAGTCCCGAAAGACCCGACCCCAAATCATTTAAGTTAGTTCAAAACTCTCAAAAGCTGAACCGTGTATTCGTCATCTGCCGAGGCAGCCGCAGTGATTGCTTGACCACAGACAATTGCTTCCGTAAAGGTCGAAGCAGCAGCGATATGCCGCTTGGTCTTCCCACTATCGGAATCATCATCTGGCCCAATGCCATCACCGACCGTAATAGCAGTACCATCATCTCCACGAATAGCAGTCGTTTGACCACCGATTTGCATGAGAAAATAGTCACTATTTGCCGGACCAGCACTCGATGCTTCAGTCGGAACAAATCCGCAGATTTCTTCCGTTGCAGCATCAACACGCTCGACAGTATACGCACTACGACTTACCCAAGTCAGAGCAGAACAGCGGGGAACCGCTGCACCGTCAGCATTGAGAACAAGTCGGTACGAATTGCCGTTAGGCAAAAGAAATACATCGCCCAGAACCCCAGTATTAATCTCTGTGGTTGAATGGGAGAGTTGAAGCGGTAATGCAGTAGCCATATTACTCTCCTTTCTAAGCGAGGCTTTTGAATGCACAGAACTTACGAGGGGAAATGAACTTACAATTCCCGAAAGTACTGAGGAGAAATTTGTGCGAAAGCTGATCCTCATCAAATACCATCCGACCGGTTGCAATCGAATCGTTCAGGAAGAGAAGTTGCATCGCACTAAAGTTGAACCCGTACCCGATTACCGTATCAGTAGCAGCTTGCTCATCAACAGTAGGTACATCGATGTCCCAGGTAACCGGGCAACCGTCGATCTCGACATGGTCGCCAAATCCCATAGCCATCAAATCCGCATTTTTGGAAGAAGCGATGATTCGCTCACTACCATCAACGAGATTCAACAGATCGATGTAAGAACCCCGGTTCAAAAGAACCAGGTCGAGTTTGTCATCATGACCGAAAGTGGTGTGCTTGATTCCCGTGCGTAGACGCTCCAGACCTCCAGCAGCCCATTCGGTCGAGTTGTACCCAGTGTTCACCAGCACCGGACTCCAGAAATCATACTCTGGAGAATTATCCGTAGCGGTTCCACCATAAGTACCCTTGACACTACTGATGCCACCATAGGTGCCAGCGTTGGTGCCAATCTCATCACCGTTGCCGGTGCCGGATTCGTTCATGATAGTGTCGATGCCCTGGAACCGTTTCGAGTTCGCGGCAAGGTCGCCATCGATAAAAAGCTCACCACAGAAACGACGTTTCCAAGCGGCTTTCATCCGATCCAGTTTGTCTTCAATCACATTGACAATCGCAGCCTTGCCACGGTTCATCAACTTTTCTTTTTCACTGACAGCATCGGTCATCACGTAACCGCGATAATCGATGGTTGCCTTTTTCTCAGTGACGACACGAGCGAAGTTAATCGTCTCCATGTCCCCATACCCAGTCAACTCATGGTCCTTAAAACCAACAGTCCAACTGGTCTGAGGCGCTGAAACATTAAATTTCAGCCTCTTCTTTTTTTCTAGCATGGCAAGAGCGACTCGATTCTTGAGTTGCTCTTCATGCAAGCCTTTTGCCCAGTCTTCAACAGACGTGGCTAAGACCCGTTCAAATTCAGCCATTTAGTGTCTCCTAGAGTTTAGAAGACGCTCCTAGATTACTCTCTTCGCCGAAAACAGCACCAACAGAATCGGAGACATCATCAAAGATCTCACCGAAACTTTTCCCCTCTGGATCTGGACGATTCAGATTGGAAGCACCACCACCGCGTTGAGAACGACTAGAGGAACGTCCCTTTAATCGATCTTTTTTGCGCTGGAGTTCATCACTCTGAGATGCGACTGACTTGCTATCCAATGCAACTTTCCGAAGCTGAATAAGTTCTCTCGCCGCAGCAGTAGGTACACCCGACTGCAACAACTCCTGAAATTCACCCATATTATCCTTCAGTTCGTCAGCATGTTCACGCCAGAAAGAAGCCGCACCCATCTGAGCTTCTAGTTCTGCAAATCGACTCCCAATCATTTGTTCAACGACAGGTGCAACCATGTCCTCGGCAAATTGATTCGGATTTGTCTGCCACCCTCGCCACTTTTTGTTGTAGTAATTGAGGTACTCTTCCGCTTTGCCACGATCTTGAACCGGCAAAGCGTCCCATCCCTCAGTACCAAGAAGATCGATTGACCTTTGGACAGAACCGATCTCATGCGGCGGATTCCAAACAGGATCTGGACCAGATGTTTCAGCCTGCCCCTTTTGCCACTGATCAAAGGCATCCCATTGCGGAGCAATGTGACGACCTAAAGTAGCATAATCATCTTGTTGTGAAATCTTCTTTTGGGCTTCTCGATAAGCACTCTCTAGATCATCTACAGAATGATATTTATCCGCATATAGTTCCACTTCTTCAGCATCATCAACCATGTCTGGGGAAGTATCGTCATCAAACGGTTCCTCAAATGGTGTCGTTGCTTCAGTATCTTGGGATTCTTCCGCGATGGTATCCATTTCGGCATCATCGAAAGAGGTGTCCCCTTCTTCATCGAACATCTATGCTTTCCTCCAGTTTGTATCAAACGTTTCTGAAAACTTTTTAGCAGAGAACTCCCGGCGAGACCCCGGAAGAAGATCCTCTACCTTGCCAATCGTCTTCCCTTGAGCCTCGGCTTTTCTATGCGCCTCGGTCATGGAACTGACATTTGCCCTGGGATCATTGGGGAATTTGGCAAGACTCGAAATATAACGAGTTTCTCCAGCAGGATGTCGAATAATCGCACCTGGTGCCTGTCGAGCCTCAATCATCTCTTGAATCTTATCCATTCCAATCCTCCCAAAACTACAGATCATTATAATGATCAATCATAATCTTACAACATCCCCGCCCCACTTGTGGGTAAATTTGCCATAGGTAGGCCCATTTCTTGAGGATTTACCATCCCTTGTGGGATGTTTGCTTGCGAAAGCTCCGGGTTTGCACCCATTTCGCCCCCACCCTCGGCTCCGCCAGGAACAAACTGAGGAACCTCCGGTTGCGGAGTCAGATAAACCCGTTGAGGATGTGCGACCATGAATGCGTCATACAGTACATCAAGAGTTTTATTGTATGTATCCACATTCACTTCTGGTGGTAATTGCAGCGACATCTGCCCAACCATTTCCATAACCATCTGAGCTTGTTCGACGCGAAGTTCCTG
>TARA_R110000824_G_scaffold401758_1_pt1 | contig 24572 bp, 24 predicted proteins | sample TARA_R110000824 | Tara Oceans TARA_R110000824 (sample SAMEA4397747) | marine metagenome | biome: Polar Biome; feature: [MES] marine water layer (ENVO:01000295) within the mesopelagic zone...; material: water (ENVO:00002006), including particulate matter (ENVO:01000060) such...
ACATCCCCGCACTAGAAGTACGGGGTTTTCCGCGCAAATCTGATAAAGTGGTCGGAGGAAATAGAGGTAGGAAATACAGCCTAGCGAGCTTAATTATCGAGTGAGGCAGGCTAGCAGCCATAGTCCGGCGAGAGCCGCCGGACTATGAGTAACAATAGATGGATTATTCTAGGCGAAGCGCTACAAACAGCGAACGACCCTCGCGGAACAGGCGCAACGGAATGGCACGATCAGTAGGCAACTCTTTGACAATGCTCATTAATTCTTCTGAAGAAGAGACGCTGCGATGATCGATACTTACCAATACATCCCCAGGCCGAATTCCCGCTTTAGCTGCCACGCTACCTGACTCAACTTGGCGAACTACCACGCCACCTGAGATATTCAGCTGCTCACGCATAGCATCATCAATTTCAGAGACCATTACGCCAAGACGTGTTTGATTTTCGCTAGTGGCTTGAGCAGTCTGCTGCTCGGCGTCCGGCCAACTGCCCAGCTCAACTGATTCGGTCAGCTGTTCACCATCACGCATCAAGGTAAGCTCTACCTCGGTCCCGGGCTCACCTTTGCCAATCAGACGCGGCAACGAGCTTGAGCGCTCAACCTCTTCACCATTGACTTCAAGAATGACATCCCCAGCCTGGAGGCCACCCTGCGCGGCGGGGCCTTCGGGATCAAGATCAGCAATCAGCGCACCAATCGCACTCTCCATGCCAAACGACTCAGCCAAATCTTCGGAGACCGGCTGGATCATGACACCTAACCAGCCGCGATTAACTCGGCCATCTTCACGCAGTTGCTCGGCCACATCCATAGCCACGTTGATGGGAATCGCGAATGAAACACCCATGAAACCGCCGCTACGAGTAAAGATTTGTGAGTTGATGCCGACCACTTCGCCATCAAGATTAAACAGCGGACCACCGGAGTTACCGGGGTTGATCGCCACGTCCGTTTGAATAAAGGGAACATACGCATCACGCGGCAATGTGCGGTTGATTGCACTGACGATACCCGCCGTGACGGAGTGATCAAAACCGAAGGGCGAGCCAATCGCAGCGACCCATTCGCCAACTTTGAGGTCGTCAGAATCGCCCAGCGTCAATGTTGGTAGGTCATTGGCCTCTATTTTAAGGAGTGCCACATCGGTTTGTGGGTCACTACCAATCACTTGGGCACTCAACTCACGTCGATCATTGAGCCGCACAAGAATTTCATCAGCGTCTTGAACAACGTGTGCGTTAGTCATCACGTAGCCATCTTCACTAATAACGAATCCAGAACCTAAGGATTGACGCTCCTCACTACGTCCTTGTCCATTGCTAGGCGGCGCGGGGAAGCTATCGCCAAAAAAATGGCGGAAAATTTCTGGGATTTCCTGACCGCCGAACCCTTCAAAACCAGGGACACTGCTACGCTGAACCGTTCTACTGGTAGAAATATTCACCACCCCAGGGGCGGCATCCTCTACCAGCTCGGTAAAATCAGGCAAACCCTGTGCACTGGCCGCTTGGCCAAAGGTTAGCAATGCCACCACACATACCCATAGGGTGGAGGGGAGAATCAAGCGCTTCATGCAAGAGCTCCTACTTAAGGTGATAGTAATCGAAGGCAGATCAATGACTCACAGCAACGTTCATAGGAACTGTTTATAGAAATTTTTTATAGAAACAGTCCATAGAAAAGTGCCGGAGGACTAAATTAACCTTCTAATTGACCAAGCGTGGACGAAAGCGTTCCCCTCGACCACACATTAGGTAGTTAATACTTAGCGCACCGCCCACCAAGGCGATAAAAAAGATCAGTGGCGGCAGCCAAATTAAGTCACTAACACGCGAGACTATGCCGGATAGCAACAGCGCTAGCAGTAAAGGGAGCCCATAAACAAAAAAAGCGAGTAGCGTGACGGATGCACTTGGCAAACTTATGGTGACCAACTTCCCTAATGGATAACGCTGCTCAATATCTAGGGCTGACTCAGGAAGTGCTATAGCAATGTGCTGGCTGCGCCGACGCGATAACAATCCTAAACCGCACCCTCTTCCCTGCGCGCACTGCTCACAATTCTCTTGGGCAGACATTTCTATAATAAGATGCTGGGGCTTAAACCCTACAACAGTGCCAGTGCGCAGCAGAGTGGAGCATGCAGTAGAGGCCGTCATTTCATTTCTTGACATACGTAAAACGAAAACACTAAGGCTCATCCTCATCGTGGCTATCACTACTGGTCTGAGATTCAAGCAAATCAAAATTGATTGAGCGGACGATCCGTTGGAGTGTTGCTACAGGCAGCTCACCAATGGCCACCACCTGCCAACGACCTTTAGCGCTCATTGTATGCTCAATGGCGACAGCAGAAACACCCAGTTGCTGGACGCCTTCTTTTAAAGCGGTAGTAGCATCAGAGGAAAGAGGTTCCACAAAGATACTTACTGTCGCTAAACCGTCGCTATAAACTCGTTGATGCCGATCATTGCCGGTAAAATTAATCGGTTGAGTAACAAAACCTTCGGGCAACCAGGTAACTTGCCAGGGAGTGCCCAGCACGACTTTTGAACCATCTACCCTAACGATTCCAGTATACTTTCGAGGCGATTGAAGCTGAGTGATTTGAAAAGTTTCAATGATTCGCCCTTGCTGGTCAATGAGTACATGCTTCAGCAACAGGCCAGTGTCTTGGTCTAGCCACCACTCATGGGAAAAACGCCATTGATCGCAAGGTTCAAACATTAGTTTAACCGCTTCACGACCAGCAACACGCGCGTTATCTTCAAGCTCAATGGAATAGAACTGCTCAAGGTGAGCGGCCCACCGCGCTGGAGAAGGCAGCTCACCAGTACTGTCCTCTTCTGTCCAGGCTAACCGCCCGACTGGCGAGCGTCGCTCGATACTGACAGAGGGACCATCTAAATACTGAACTACCTGCTGTCGAATACCGTCTTGAATTCGGTGCGAAAGCGCAAGAGTGCGCACCCCGATTGAATCAATAGCGACGGCCCTTGCTTGAAAGGCGTAACAGTGACTGGCCCACAAACCACGCTCAAGCCACTGTGTTGCGCTGCTAGGCGCCTGCTGCGAAACCGCTGCACATTCATAACCAGCGTGGTTTTCTGATTGTTTATTTATGCTCTCTGCATAGACATCAAAAGAGAGCATACAAGCCACAGTTGCAGTTGCTAGCCCCCATGCTCGCTTAGTCCGCAGGGCAAACATCATATTGCGCACTTCCATCTCGCGCACTCCCTGCTCACCTAATAGGCGCTATGAAAAAGCCCGTCATTGAGGCTTAGCGCTGCCCTAGTGGCTCAGTTACTGCAGAAGGACGCATCAGCGGCATCCAGCTGTCACCACTGCCGTAAGCGGCACTTTGGGTGTGCTGTTTTAAGTAAGATTGTAATAAGCCGATCTGATCAACATCAATGTTAGTGCCTTGTGAAGCGGTGACTCCCTGAGGAGTCTGCGCTGAGAAGCCAGCTTCACTAATATTCATCAAACCACTTTGACCTGACTGCCCGCTAAGCCTAAACGGTGTAGGTTCAAACATCGGCATATCTGCACGCCCAGCAACTGCCGGCTGAGACGCCAAACTAACGGGTTGCACTTGAGTCCCCCCATTAGTACTGGAAGCAGTCGTTGCAATGTCGCCACCTTGACCAACTGGCGAATCGCTGCCAAAGAACTGCACACCTGTAATAACCATCAAGGAGACAGCAGCAGCAACGCCAGCACCACGGGCAAACGATATCCCTCCAGTGCGATGGGCCACTTGGTCTGCGCCTTGCGTGATAGGAGCAGGCTCGTCACGCAATCGGGCCATGATGCCAGCAGAAAGATCAACGCTTACATCGACACCCTGCTCACGTTGCATCATGCTGCGCGCAAGATGATAGCGGCGCCAAGTATCGGCGGCGTCATCATCGTTAGGCAGCGCCTTCAACACTCGGCGAAGCTCTAGCTCATCACTTTCGCCATCCATCAACACCGAAAGTGATTCCCGTGTGTTTTGACTCATACTTCACACCCTCACACTGTTTAAAAGAAGTACTGGCATAGTGGCCACACTGAACAAGCACCATCACGCCGACGACTTCCAAGGCCAAGACTCCGTTACACACTACTTAGGCTATCTACCTAACCAGGTTACAACGCTAAGCTCATGACGCTTTGCACATTGATACAACCATTGTGCTCATCAAGATAGTCATGCTTTATGACGCTAAATGTGCCAGACAGTTCACAAAAAAAGTAAAACCTTCATTTATTGTGATGGCGATTCAAAGCAATCACCTAGCCCTTTTATTAGTGACCGTTATTCATCGCGACTGTTCCTGGCCGTCGATACTAACGGACGAATATGCTCATCAACCGCTTCCCGAGCGCGGAAAATTCGTGAACGAACGGTACCCACCGGACACTGCATTACCTGAGCGATATCTTCGTAAGCAAGACCATCCAGTTCTCGCAAGGTAATCGCTGTGCGCAGATCATCAGGTAAGTTGGCAATAGCTTGGTAAACCGCTGATTCAAGCTGATCTCTGGCAATGGCCGCTTCCGGTGATTCTGAATCGGCCAATCGGCCACTTTGATCGATAATTTCAGCATCAACAATATCGAGATCGCTGCCCGGGGGACGCCTGCCCCGCGAGACCAAATAATTTTTGGCAGTATTGATAGCAATACGGTACATCCAGGTATAAAACGCGCTTTCGGCGCGAAACTTGCCCAAGGCGCGATACGCCTTGATAAACGCCTCCTGCGCCACATCCTGCACTTCAGAGTGATCATGAACGTAACGACCGATCAGGCCGATAATTTTGTGCTGGTACTTTTTTACCAGCAAATCGAAAGCGCGCGTATCGCCTTTTTGGGCACGTTCCACAAGCTGTTGGTCTGTTTCCCGAGTGCCCATTCACACGCTCCTCCAGCTCGTACGGCGTGCGCCGAGCCCCATTCCTATTAGCCCTGACAAGTGGGCGTTCACAGCAAGCAGCATAGCGTCCCTTGGGCATTAATTAATAATAGAGTGAATAAAAGAGCGAATACATCGCCCATATATGTTGTTGCATTTTATAACGGTACCGAATTTTAAAGACAGGGCCCAGTTAAAACAGAGCCTCAGTGTTGCGCGTTCCGTGCAGGGCATCAAGCACTTAGCTCCTTTCACAAAACCCAGCGGCTGACACTTTTAATGCTGCTATAGTTTCACAACAATTGATTTTTACCTCCCCGGCAAGCGATAGTAGACGCCACTTTTATCGTCCCCTCACTTTTTCAGCCATTACGCAAGCACAGGTAGCAAGATGTCAGAACAGCAGGTTAATAACCTTAACGTCCTCGCTCAAGACGTTCTCACAACGCCAGAAGCGCTCAAGAATGCCATACCGTTAACGGAGGCAGCAGAGCGCACCGTAATAGAGGGGCGTAAAACCATCCAGAACATCCTGGATGGCAGCGATCCACGCCTGTTGGTAGTGGTCGGCCCTTGCTCTATCCACGACGTGGAAGCAGCGCTTGATTATGCCCGCCGTCTTCGCAAACTTGCCGATCAAGTTAGCGACAGCCTGTATATCGTGATGCGCGTCTATTTTGAAAAGCCGCGCACAACGGTGGGCTGGAAAGGCCTGATTAACGACCCGCACCTCAACGACTCTTTTGAGATCGATGAAGGCCTGCACATCGCTCGAAAACTGCTGGTCGACCTCGCTGAAATGGGCTTACCGCTCGCTACCGAAGCACTCGATCCCATCTCTCCCCAGTACATGCAAGACTGCATTAGCTGGTCAGCGATTGGCGCCCGCACGACCGAGTCGCAAACTCACCGGGAAATGGCTTCTGGCCTCTCCTGCCCGGTCGGCTTTAAAAACGGGACCGACGGCAGCCTGGACGTGGCGATTAACGCGCTTCAGTCCGTGGCCAGCCCGCACAATTTCCTGGGCATCAACCAGGCGGGCCAGGTAGCCATTATTCGCACTCGCGGCAACGCCTACGGCCACGTCGTTCTACGTGGCGGCAACGGCAAGCCCAACTACGACAGCGTAAGCGTTGCCCTGGCGGAGAAAGAGCTCGAGAAAGCCAAGCTCTCGCCCAACATTATGATCGACTGCTCCCACGCCAACTCCAACAAGGACGCAGCGCTACAGCCGTTAGTATTGGAAAACGTTACCAACCAAATCCTGGAAGGCAACACTTCCATCATAGGTCTGATGGTTGAATCCAACATTGGCTGGGGCAATCAAAAATTGCCGCAGGATCTTAGCCAGCTGCAGTATGGCGTCTCGATTACCGATGCTTGCATCGACTGGGACACCACGGTGGAAACCTTCAACCGCATGAACGATAAACTTGCCGCCACGCTAGCCAAGCGCATCGCCAAGTAGGTCGAAAACCCCGCTTCGGCGGGGTTTTTTGTTGTTTCCCAGCACACTGGATAATCGTTAGCGACTAATTTCACGCCGAAATGGTGGCAGTGCGTCCAGCAGCGCTTGCCCATATCGACGGGTAATCACCCGCTTATCCAGCAAAGTGATCGTCCCGCGATCACTCTCCTTACGAATCAAGCGCCCGCAGGCCTGCACCAGTTTGATAGACGCATCAGGCACACTAATGCGCATAAACGCGTTACCACCCTGGCTCTCTATCCATTCTGCTAATGTAGCGCCCACTGGGTCATCGGGTACCGCAAAGGGTAGCCGCGTAATCACCACGTGCGTCAAGTAATCGCCTGGAAGATCAATCCCCTCGGCAAAGCTCGCCAAGCCAAAAATGATACTGCCCTCGCCCCTATCCACCGCCGATCGATGGCGCTCAATCAACTCGCGCTTTGGCAGTGCATCCTGAGCGAGCACCCGTTTTTTCACACTAGCTGGCAGTGCTTTATCGACCGCGCGAAGCTGAGCTCGAGAAGAGAACAGCACTAACGCCGCCTCTTTATCGGCCAACTGCGAGACAAAAGTCACAATCGCCCGCTCGTGGGCTTCCCTATCACCAGGGTCGGTGGCCTCTTTGGGAACGCGCAGAACCGCATTGGCGTAATCAAAGGGGCTCGGCAACGCCTGATAGCGATAGCGATTGGCCAAGCCTGCCCGCTCCTGTAGCCGCTCAAAGCGACCCAAGGCCGTCAGGGTCGCTGAGGTGACTACCGCCCCATGGCAGCGCCCCCATAAATGCTTGGCAAGCGTGTGCGCGGCTGATACCGGGCTAGCCGAGAACTCAACCTCCGGCTCTCCCGCTACACGGCTTAGGGTAATCCAGCGAGCGCTGGGTGCTTCATTAGCAACATCCTGCTCGCTGAACGCCTGCCACAGGGCATGCGCCTCTAACGCCCGCCCATGAAGCAACGCGACGAGCGGCAACCAGGTTTCTGCCTGCTCACGATCAAGGCCAGTCTGCTTATCAGGGTCGAGGCTTTCACGCAGGATGTCGCTAACGCTCTCCAAGCAGCGCGACAGCGAGGCGAACATCACCAACAATTGCTGCGCCTGCTCCCGCAGAGCGTCGGGCACTTGGCCCTTTTCAAAACGCGATTGATGAGTGGCCTCTTCATCAGCCAAACCATTTGGCCGCTCCGCCAACTGATGACCCATGCTAAACACATCGCCTAGTGCGGGTTCCAGGTTATGAATCAGCTCTGGCAAGCTGACCAAAAGCCGCGCCACCGTTGGCTGAATAGCCAACGCCTGGTGAAGATCGGTCAAACTGCTTTTTAGCGTTTTCAGCCAACGCAAGCAGCCATGCACCGCAAAGCGGTGGGCAAAGTGGGAAAGCGCTTTCTCGGGCAGGTGGTGGCCTTCATCGAAGACAAAAATACAATCCGCCGGGTCAGGCAAAATAGCGCCGCCGCCCAAGGCCAAGTCAGCCAGCACAAGGTCGTGATTGGCGACGATAACATCCGCATTCTCAAGTTCACGACGGGAACGGAAAAACGCGCAGGCACCAAAGTGCCCGCAGCGCCTGCCCGTACACTGGCGATGGTCTACTGTGAGTCTTCGCCAGTGCGAATCGTCTATCGACTCTGGCCAATTATCGCGATCCCCTTCCCATTCGCCCTGGCCATAAGCTTGCGCCATATCGCTGGCAATGACCGTAAAGTCACTACTTTGCGTTTGCAGCGACTGTTCAAACAGAGAGAGCGTTGGGTTGGGTTCAGTGCCTTCGAGCGCCTGATCCAGACGTGCCACGCACACATAGCGACCACGCCCTTTGGCTAACGCGTAGCGAAAGGGAATGCCGCTGTGGCTAGCCAGCGAGGGTAAGTCCTGATTCAGCACCTGCTCTTGGAGAGCGACCGTGGCCGTGGAAATAATCAGCCGCTTGCCGCGCGCTTTCGCGATGGGCAAGGCGGCGATTAGATAGGCCAGCGTTTTTCCAGTGCCGGTGCCCGCTTCAAGCACACACACATGGGTATCGCTTGTGCGCTTACCTTCGCTGTCGCTCTCGATATTACCGAGGGTCCTGGCGATTTCGGCGATCATCATGCGCTGGCCGTAGCGTGGTGTTAGCTCAAGGGTATCCACCACGCGACGGTAAGCGTCTTGAATCTCGCTTTTGAGGGCATCATCCAGCATGCGGCTTAGAGCATACCTTCCGGCGGATGCACGCAGGGAAGCTTATCGTTGATATAGCGCTCGATTTCCGGCAGTGAGAACGCATCCTCTTCGCCAACGAAGCTAATCGAGACACCCTTGGCACCGGCGCGACCGGTACGACCGATACGGTGTACGTAGTCTTCCGGGTCTTCCGGCAGGGTGTAGTTGATAACGTGGCTAACGTCTTCAATATGGATCCCACGGCCTGCAACGTCAGTGGCTACCAACACCTGAATCTCGCCTTCGCGGAAGCTTTCCAGGGTTTTAATACGCTGCCCCTGAGGCACATCACCTGACAGCATCGCCACGCTTACGCCAGTTTTTTTGAGCAGGTCGTCAAGCTTGCGCACCAAGTCACGACGGTTACCAAAGACCATGACGCGTTCAAAGCTCTCTTGCTGAAGTAGATTAACCAGCAAGCGCTGCTTGTCGTCATCAGACACCAAATACACACGCTGATCGATGTCCGCCTGGTTCTCAACGGTCACTTCGATCTCGACGTGGGCAGGGTCAAGCGTCCACTGACTGGCGAGATTCAAGATGTCGTCGGTAAAGGTGGCCGAAAAGAGGAAGGTCTGACGCTCCTCTTTTTTCGGCGTGTAGCGAATAATCCGCTTCACGTCGGGAATAAAGCCCATCGACAACATGCGGTCGGCTTCATCTAACACCAATACTTCAACCTCATTAAGGTCGATATCGCGCTTCTGATGGAAATCCAGCAGGCGCCCTGGCGTTGCTACTAGAATATCGATCTTGCTGCCCAGGCTTTCACGCTGCTTCTGGTAGTCCATACCGCCGACCACACTCGCCACATTGAGCTGGGTAAATCGTGCTAACGCTTTAGCATCTTTTTCGATCTGCAGCGCCAGCTCGCGAGTAGGCGCAATAATCAAGGCGCGCGGTGCACCTGGCTTTTGACCATTGGGTGCTGGCTCTTCCAGGAAGTAGGCCATCACAGAGATCAAAAAGGCCGCGGTTTTACCGGTTCCCGTTTGCGCTTTACCGACAATGTCACCACCTAATAGCGTTTGGCGCAGGGCCTCGGCTTGAATAGGTGTGCAGTATTCAAACCCTTGGGCGTGAATAGCGCGCATTAATGGCAGCGGCAGATCAAAGTCATGAAAGCGCCACTTGCCGGCCACGGCGGGCACCTGAAACTGACGAAGATCCCAGTTCGACTGGCGACGACGCGGTTTACGACGGCGGCGTTTTGGCTTGCGATTCTGGGCCGGGGCTGTGGTCTGTTCCGACTCGCTCATAGGCTGTCTATCTGTCCATTGCTGTGGAAGTTGGCTTATTGACGTGCGCATTGTACCAGGGCTTGGCGATAAGAGCGCGTCCTGCTGTCGAAGGAGTCCCAAGGCCTGTTAGAATAGCCCTCAAATCGACGTAAGGAGCGCGACATGACGCGTAAGAAAAAAACTCGTTCACTGGCCGACAAAGTAACTATTCGTACCGGCCGGCGTAAAGATTATAAAAAATGGCGCCACGACAACCCTGACCAAGTGGCTCCGTCACGCCGCTTTGTGGCAAAAAAGCAGCAGCAGCGCAAACTCCAGGCAGTGAGAAAACTCGCCCGGCAGCAGAGTGGGCAGGATATCGCTATTCACCCTGACAAAGGCAGTGAATCCAACAATCCCAAGGGGAGTGATTCATAATGCGTTTGGTTTCGTTCAACATTAATGGCATCCGAGCACGGCTTCACCAGTTACAGGCGTTGATCGATACTCAGCAGCCGGACGTGATTGGGCTTCAGGAAACCAAGGTGCAGAATAGCGAGTTCCCGATCGCTGACGTGGAAGCTATGGGTTACCACGTCTTTTATCACGGCCAAAAAGGCCACTACGGGGTTGCCTTACTGTGCCGTCAGGCACCTCAAGAAGTGTTTTATGGCTTCCCCGATGATGAAGAAGACGCTCAGTGCCGTATGATCGGCGTTCGCCTACTCGCGGAAGATGGGGAAGCCGTGACGGTATGGAACGGCTATTTCCCTCAGGGCGAAAATGTCACCCATCCCACTAAGTTTCCCAACAAAGAGCGCTTTTATGGCCAGCTAGCGCGACTGCTCAACGAGCAGTACCGCCCTGACGAGCGGTTGGCCATCATGGGCGATTTTAATGTATCGCCAGAAGACCAGGACATCGGCATCGGCGAGGCCAACCGCAAGCGCTGGCTGCGCGAAGGCAAAACCAGCTTTCAACCCATTGAGCGCGAATGGCTCGAAGGCATTAAAGCGTGGGGGCTTACCGACAGCTATCGCCTCAGCTATCCGCAAAGCGATGACCGCTTTAGCTGGTTTGATTACCGCTCAAAAGGGTTTAACCAAGAGCCCAAGCGCGGCCTGCGCATCGATTATATTCTCGTCACCAAGGCGTTAGCCGATCAGACAACCGGCGCGGGTATCGACTACGATCTGCGTAGCATGGAACGCCCCTCTGATCATGCCCCCACCTGGAGCGACTTCGCTCTTACGCTTAAGCCGTAGCCCTTAACACAAACACCTAGTTGAAGCTGGCCAGCCATTGGGCGGCTTCTTCATCGCCTAGCTCTGCAGCACGGACAAATGCTTGCTGCGCTTGCTCATTTTCACCCCAGGCGTAAGCTAGCTGCCCGTAAGATCGCCAGTCGGTGGCTGTTTGGGTGTGCTGCGCCAAGGCTTGCCAAGCATCCAGGGCTCTCTCAACATCTTTAGCCTGCTGCCAAGCGCTCGCCAATAAACGCAGATTTGACTCATCGCGGACAATATCGCCCTCATTTAGCGCCTGCTCAAGGTGCTCAGCTGCTCGTGCGGGCGTGCCACCTGCTAAATGGAGTTGGATCAACAGCCAGCGATCTTGCGGCTCGGTTAATTTACCTAACTGCCACGCCATCTCCCACAGACCAGCGGCCACACCAGGCTGCCCCGCCTGTTGTGCAAGACCTGCCGCTTGGCGCCAATCAGAGAGATCGCTTTGCGAATCCAATCCATCCAACAGCCAACCCAGAGCCTGTTCACTTTGCCCAGCATTGCGATAAATCGCCAACGTTAAAGCCTGCTGCGCTTCAGTTAACTCGGCTGTCTCACTCAGCGCCTGTTCAAGCCAGTTGGCGGCTTCCTCCCAGCGCTCCTGCTGCGCCAGCAGGCGGGTTAGCTGCCAAACGGCATTACTATCTTGCTGATTGGCTAACCATTCAGTGAGAAGCTCAATAGCCTGATCGCGCTGCCCGGCAGCACGACGCAGTGAAGCTTCTTCACGCAGCCAGCGGGCAGCCTGATCGTCATCCACACCACTTAACCCACGCGCAATTGCCAGCCGATCCGCTGCCGCAGCAGGCTGATCCTGTCGCGCCAAGGCGCCTGCAGCCAGCTGTTGATAGAGCGCACTAGCCCATTGATCCGATTGATTACCCGAGGCTAGCCGCTCCGCCTGGGCGGTGGCACGCTCGACAACGCTGCTTAGCTCCCCCTCTTGCAATTGGCTCTGCAGCGCGTTGAGGTCGGCAATAATATCCCCAGGCAATGCGGGACTCGCCTGCGCTGAAAACGACCAGACGCTTAGCAATAAAATTAAAAGACGCTTCATATTGCTACCTCAACTGAAACTCGATCCGCTGGGTGGCATTGCGCAACTGATCGCTTGATTCAAATTGCCACTGCGCAATAGCGTCCCTAGCAGCATCGTCAAATACACGGCGCGGCTGCGCATTGGTAATCCGTATTGAAGAAGCATCCACACTGCCATCACGCCGGATCATAAAGGCGACCTCTACAAACCCTTCCATGCCACGGCGCTGAGCGCGCGCAGGGTAACTTGGATTTACCCGGCTGGTGGGGGTCGCCTGACCTACGCTAATCGGCTCGTTAGAGGGGGCTGGTTCAGCTGCCGGTGCCGCTTCTTGCTGCGCAGGCGCACTTTCCGCCACGCTTGAAGGAGCGCTTTGAGTGGGCGCTGGCTCTGTAGGCGCTTCTTGCGGCGGAGGCTCCGCCGTGGGTTCTGGAGCGGGCTCAGGTTGAGGCTCCGGCTCCACTTCCGTTAGCTCTGGGAGCTCGCTATCCATCTCAACGGGCTCCACGGGCTCATCCGGCAGCTCTACTTCCGGCAAGCTAATAGTGCTTTCAGCCACTGGCGGTGGTTCGGGAGCTGGCATGGGCGGCAGCGCTTGTTGCGGCGCTGCTTCGACTGGCGGCGGTGGCGGTGCCTCTTGCTGGGGAGCAACCTCAGGCGCTTCAACCATCGTCATCGCCATGCTCATGGTCAGCTCTTCGGGCTCCCGCTCGGGGGGCGCAACCAGCTGCGCCAGCAGCCAGAACAAGCCCACCGCTAGCACCACGCCTCCCAATAACGACAGCAGGTGGCGCATCATGACCCGCTCCGACTCGCCGCCACCGCCACTTGCTCAACGCCCGCTTCACGCAGGCGATCCATTACCTCGATCAGCAGGCCCGTGGTGGATTCACGGTCCGCCTGAATAACCACCGAGCCATCGTCACTGAGCATATCGGCGACCTGCTGGCCAACCCGGTGAGTATCCACCGGACTACCATCCACCCATACGGCGCCTTCTGGGGAGATTGCCACAAGCACCTGGGCGTCTGGGCGCGGCGTCGCAGCGCTGGATTCAGGGCGATCAATCTCCACGCCGCTCTCTTTAACAAAGCTAGTAGTGACGATAAAGAAAATCAGCATGATAAATACCACGTCGAGCATGGGGGTAAGATTCACCTCATTACTCTCTGCAGTAGCTTCTATAGAACGGCGTCTACGCATCACTTTCCTCCAGTGCCCGCGCCAAGCGATCTTGCAGCCGCTGGTCTTCACGACGAATGACATGCTCTAAACGACTAATAAATAAAAGCCCCACCACGGCAATGGCCATACCAGTTAGGGTCGGCAGCGTCGCACGGGCGACACCGTCTGCCATTGCACGCGCTTGATGGGTTTCACTTAGCGAGAGGCTATCGAACACGCTAATCATGCCAGTCACCGTGCCTAGCAAGCCCAATAAAGGGCACAGCGCGACCAGCAGTTTCAGCCATGGCAAGGGCTTACGCAGTCTAGCGACCAGCGCCTCCGCCCACACATGACGTAGCGTACGGGCGCTCCAACTGGTGTGGTCGCTGCGCGCTGCCCAACGACGCAATAACTGACGCCGCGCGGTACGCCAGGTAATTCGGTAGTACCACCAGCGCTCCATGGCCATGGCAAATACCAGCACAGCCACCACTGCCAGCACGACCAATACCGCGCCACCCGCTTCCACTAAGCGCTCAACGGGTTCGAGCCAGAGAGGAAGAGTGGACATATCAGTTCACCGCGGGCGTGTGAGATTCGAGATGATCAGCTAATGTCGCGCTCGCCTGCCCTTCAATCACATGGGTTAAATAGCGGCTACGACCCGACAGGGCTGTCTGCACGAACAGCAGCGGCACGGCGGTAATCAAACCGAGTACAGTGGTTACCAGTGCTTGGCTAATACCGCCCGCCATCAGTTGCGGGTCGCCGGTGCCAAACACGGTAATCGCCTGGAAAGTTACGATCATGCCGGTGACCGTACCCAACAACCCAAGCAACGGCGCAATCGCGGCCAGCAACTTGACCATTGATTGGCTGCGCTCCAGCTTTGGTAGCTCAGCCAGCACCGCCTCATCCAAACGTGCTTCCAACGCTTCAGGGGTCTGGTGTTTGTCCATACCTTCAAAACGCAACAATACACGTCCCAGTGGGTTGTTAGGTTTTAACTGGCTGAGCGACTGACGCTGTCGATTAACACGCAAGCTAACGAGCACTAAATAGAGGTACTGCCCTAACCCAATGATCAGGCCTAAAATACCTAATGCAACGACCACATAGCCGACATAACCGCCTTGCTGGAATCGCTCCCACAGACTGGGCTGCTGGGCCAGGGCTTCCAGCACGCTGCCCTGAGTAGGATCAACAGCGAAGACATGGCTTTCACCCTGGTAGTAATCCGCTAGTAAACCGCCAATGGCATCAGGTGTACGCGGCAATACCACAAGGTTGCCGTCATTTTCACCGCGCTCTAAAAGCTCGTTCTCGGTAAAGGCCGCAAAATCTCCCAACCGCATCAACTCACGTTCGGCTACCTCGCCATTAGCATCGGCGACTGGCATTGAAAGCCGCTCGGCACGCCCGGTGCGCGCGGTTAACGTCGCCAAGCGATCCACCACGTTTTCCAGCTGATGGCGCTCAAGCACTTCCACTTCATCCAGACGTGGCGGTAGTGAACCCTCTTCCAGGGTTAATAGACTCTCTTCGCCAAGCGTATTGCGAACCTCAGAGCTATGGCGGGCAAGATTGGCTAGCAGACCCGAAAGCGCTTCGCCCTGCTCTGCCTGGCGTTCGCTCAGCTCGCTGGCTTGATCTGTTTGCTCTGCCTGCTGCGCCTGTAGTGCTTCATGCTGCTGCTGGGCATCTTCATGCTCGCCGCGCGCCTCTTCCAGCGCGGACTCTAGCGCCTGCTGGTCATCCAAAAAGTTCATTAGCCGCTGCTGGTCACGCTCTTCAGCCGCCTCACGGGCTTCACGCAGAGAAGTCGTGCTTTCGGTTTGCGCCATTGATACGCCACTTACCGCTACCAGCCCCAATACAACGCAGGCGTAGCCCAATTGACGAAGTGTTAGCCGACTCATGGTTGCTCTCCCTGCTGGTCATTGGCACTGATTGAGAGCGGCAAGGTTAATAGATCCGGAGCGCGCTGATCTTCCGCCATACGCAGCCCACTGCGCACTTCACGCAGGTACTCGTCATCCAGCGGCTGCCATGCGCCGTTCTCAGCGCTCCAAACACCGCCCTCACGGCCATCGGGGGTTAGGTAATAAAAGCCGATACGCCCGATGCGCAAGAAATCCACTTCGCGTTCGCGGTCATCCTGGCTTAAACGGCCTCGCCAGCTATCCATCTCCTGCCCATAGTCGAGCTCAACGCGCCAGGCCTCTAGCAGTCCATTAATACGTTCAATGGTGTTTTGACCCTGCTCATCGGGTTGACGCTCAACCCGCGCCAACCGCTCCTCACGTAAAAACGGCAGGTCACGCTCAATCCAGCTGCTAAGCTGCTCGGCCATATTCTGTTCGATCACGGGCAGCGCTGCGCGGGTCTCTTCCAGCGTATCCAGCGCCGTCGCCAACCGCTGCTGACGCTCGGCCTCTTCCGCCAAGCGCCCGGTCAGTGAGGCGTTGTCAGCCTTCAGCTGGCGGGTTTCACGCTCCAGACGGCGCAGTTCTTCAAGCTGTTCACGGGTCTGCTCATCAGCAGCATCAATCTGCTCCTGAAGCGCTGCTTGGGTTTGCTGGGCTTCGACACTTTCGGCCGCTTGAGCCACTGCTTGTTCACTTGCCAGCAGCGTGCCACTGGCCAGCACCCCTGCTAGCCACCATCCACGTAAGGCAAAAAAAGGCCTGTTCAGCACGTCGACTCTCCGTCACTGAGTAGCCAGCGGCTGTCACCGCCCGGCTAAAAACTAATTAGGTATTAGAACGATTTGCGTTTAACTTTTACGCGTCTAGCCTACCACTAATATAATAAATGACAATATTTATCATTAACAATCAGGCGTTATCTCTCATCGAGCGCGCATAAAAAAAGGCGCCTATCAGCGCCCTTTCATCACAAACATCACTATGTGTGCTTTGCCACTACATACTCTTTCGTCAGCGGCGCTAGCGGAAGCTGCCAAGCCTCTTCACGGGTCACCCATATTGCTTCGGCAATTTCAGCGGCCGCCTCGACAGGCTCGTCAATAACAAGGCTAAACAGATGCGCTTCAAGCATCACGTCCGGCTCATTAGCCGCTGGCACGGAATGCATTCCGAGGGGTATCAGCTGATCCTCGCTAACATGCAAGCCAAGCTCCTCTTGCAGCTCGCGGCACAACGCCTCTAGTGCGCTCTCACCTGCATCGATTTTGCCGCCCGGCTGCATATAGAAAGACGTATTGTGCTTACGCACCAATAGCAAGCGCCCATCTGGGTCACTCACCACGGCAGCGGCAATTTTCAGTACACTACCAACAATCCCTGTCATACCCCTCTCCTTCGTTCTCCACCCTAAACCATTAATACCTAACCCTATTAAAACGCCCAGTCGTCGTCTTCGGTGGCGACGGCTTTACCGATCACGTAGGAAGAGCCCGAGCCGGAGAAGAAATCGTGATTCTCGTCGGCGTTGGGTGAAAGCGCCGCCATGATAGTTGGATCCACATCGGTAACGCTGCTGGGAAATAGTGGCTCGTAGCCAAGGTTCATCAGCGCTTTGTTGGCGTTGTAGTGAAGGAATTTCTTCACGTCTTCACTTAGGCCAACTTCGTCATACAACGACTCGGTGTAGCGCACTTCGTTGTCGTAAAGCTCCAGTAGCAGCTCGTAGGCGTAGTCTTTGACTTCCTGCTGCCGCTCTGGCGTCGCTTCCGCCAGTGCCTGTTGGAACTTGTAGCCAATATAGTAGCCGTGCACGGCTTCGTCACGAATGATCAAGCGAATCAGGTCGGCGGTGTTAGTCAACTTGGCATGGCTTGACCAGTACATCGGCAGGTAGAAGCCGGAGTAGAACAGAAACGACTCAAGAAAAACGCTGGCCACTTTGCGCATCAGCGGATCATCAGAGCGGTAGCGCTCTAAGATCAGCTGCGATTTTGCCTGCAGCGTAGGGTTCTCTTCGCTCCAGCGAAAGGCATCATCTACATCACGTGTGGTGCAGAGTGTCGAGAAAATCGAGCTGTAGGAGCGCGCATGCACCGACTCCATAAAGGCGATGTTGGTGTAAACAGCCTCTTCGTGGGGAGTGCGCGCATCTTCCATTAATACCGGCGCGCCCACGCTGCTTTGAATGGTGTCCAGCAGCGTTAGCCCCGTAAACACACGAATCGTCAGCTGTTTTTCTTGCTGGGTTAGCGTGTTCCAAGACTGAATATCGTTAGACAAGGGCACCTTTTCGGGTAGCCAAAAATTACTGGTCAGACGGTTCCACACTTCCAGGTCTTTATCATCCTGGAGCCGGTTCCAGTTAATCGCATCAACTCGCGATAAACGTTGCATGGTGTTCATGGCATTGCTCTCAAAACGTAGCGTTCAATGCCCGGCGATCAACACCGGGCATTCAATAACAGTTACAAAGCGCTTGCTGATTACAGCGTGCAAGAAACGCAGCCTTCTACCTCGGTACCTTCTAACGCACTCTGGCGCAGACGAATGTAGTAAAGCGTTTTGATACCTTTGCGCCAGGCGTAAATCTGCGCTTTATTGATATCGCGCGTGCTCGCGGTATCTGGGAAAAACAACGTTAGCGATAGCCCTTGGTCGACGTGCTGCGAGGCTTCCGCGTACGTATCGATAATTTTTTCCGGGCCGATTTCATAAGCGTCCTGGAAGTAGTCAAAATTCGCTTCATCCAGGAAAGGCGCCGGGTAGTAAACACGCCCCAACTTGCCCTCTTTACGAATCTCGATTCTCGCCGCCACCGGGTGAATGCTGGAGGTGGAGTTATTGATGTAGGAGATCGACCCCGTCGGCGGCACTGCCTGCAGGTTACGGTTATACAAACCGTGGGCCATGACCGAGGCTTTCAGCTCCTGCCAATCATCGTGGGTCGGCAGCGCGATACCGCTGCGCTCAAACAGCCCACGTACTTTATCGGTGCGCGGCAGCCACGCCTGGTCGGTGTACTTATCGAAAAAGGTACCCGAGGCGTAGGTAGAATCGGCAAAGCCCGCAAACGTATCGTTGTGCTCAATCGCTAAGCGGTTCGACGCACGGATCGCATGGAAGGCAACGCAGTAGAAGTAGAGATTAGTAAAGTCCAGCCCCTCATCGGAGCCGTAGTAGATGTGCTCACGCGCCAGATAGCCGTGTAGGTTCATCTGGCCAAGCCCAATCGCCCGGGACTGAGCATTACCTTCGGCAATAGAAGGCACACTGCGCAGGTTGCTCATTTCCGAAACAGCGGTAAGACCGCGGATGGCAATTTCAACGCTGGTACCGATATCTCCTGCATCCATCACCTTAGCAATGTTCATCGAGCCCAGGTTACAGGAGATATCCTGGCCGATTTGGCGATAACCGAGGTCATCGTCATACTCAGTCGGTGTGTTGACCTGGAGGATTTCCGAGCACAGGTTGCTCATATTGATACGGCCAGCAATCGGGTTAGCGCGGTTTACCGTATCTTCAAACATGATATACGGGTAACCCGACTCAAACTGCAGCTCTGCCAACGTTTGGAAGAAGGCGCGTGCATTGATCTTGTGCTTGCGAATCCGCGCATCTGCGACCATTTCCTGGTATTTCTCGGTAACGCTGATATCACCAAACGGAACACCGTAAACCCGCTCGACATCGTAAGGCGAGAACAGATACATGTCGTCGTTACGCTTGGCGAGTTCAAAGGTAATATCCGGAATCGTCACGCCCAATGAGAGCGTTTTGATACGAATTTTCTCGTCGGCGTTTTCCCGTTTGGTATCCAAAAAGCGCAGAATATCCGGGTGGTGAGCATTTAAATAAACCGCCCCCGCCCCCTGGCGTGCGCCCAGTTGGTTCGCGTAGGAGAACGCGTCTTCCAGCAGCTTCATGATCGGGATAATGCCCGATGACTGGTTCTCAATGCGCTTGATGGGCGCACCAGACTCACGAATATTGGAGAGCAGAAAGGCAACGCCACCGCCCCGCTTGGAAAGCTGCAGCGCCGAGTTAATGGAGCGACCGATCGACTCCATATTGTCTTCGATGCGTAGCAGGAAGCAAGATACTAGTTCGCCGCGCTGCTGTTTGCCACAGTTCAAGAAGGTGGGTGTCGCGGGCTGAAAACGGCCGGAGATGATTTCATCGACCAGTGATTTGGCCAGCTTTTCATCGCCCCGCGCCAAGGTCAGCGCGACCATGCAGACACGGTCTTCATAGCGTTCTAAATAGCGCTTACCGTCAAATGTCTTCAGCGTATAGCTGGTGTAGTACTTGAAAGCGCCCAAGAAACTTGGGAAGCGAAATTTATACGCATAGGCCTGCTCGAACAGCGCTTTGATAAAGGCAAAGCTGTACTGGCCCAGCATTTCCGCTTCGTAGTACTGCTCTTCCACGAGGTAATCGAGCTTCTCTTCTAACGAGTGAAAGAACACCGTGTTCTGGTTAACGTGCTGTAAAAAGTACTGGCGAGCCGCTTCGCGATCTTTATCCAGCTGTAATTCGCCGTTGGCCCCGTATAGATTGAGCATGGCATTCAGGGCGTGATAATCCAGCGTGCGCGCCTCAGGAGCAGCCGCAGGCCGTTTTGTTTCTGACACATTCTGGGTAGCTACGTTAGTCGTTTCCAAAACTCTTCTACTCCTTTGCGCACGTTGACCACGTCATCGTCAGTGCCAAATAATTCAAATCGATACAGCAGCGGTACGTGGCATTTTTTCGCAATGATGCGGCCAGCAAGACCATATGCTTCGCCAAAATTGGTGTTTCCCGCAGCAATGACTCCCCGCAGGAGGTTCCGGTTATGCATGTCGTTGAGAAAATGAATAACCTGCTTGGGTACGGCCCCCTGTGAACTTCCCCCACCATACGTAGGGGTAACTAAAATATAAGGCTGGGAAACTCGTAGCGCAGGTTCATCTCGATTTAGCGGTAGCCGCGTGGCGACAAAACCAAGCTTTTCTACAAAACGATGGGTGTTACCTGATTTAGTAGAGAAGTACACCAAATTGCCGGCCATAGGTGTGTGTGAGCAACTTGCCAGCATATTGTCGGCTTACGTCAGGGCTTGAATGCGATCCGGACGGAAACCCGACCAGTGATCTTCTCCGACTACCACGACGGGAAGCTGGCGATAACCCAGCGCCTCAACTTCTTCTTGGGCACCGGACTCTGCGGTGATATCGATGACAGTATAATCGAGCCCTTGCTTGTCGAGCGCGCGGTAAGTAGCGGTGCATTGAACACAAGCTGGCTTGCTATAAATCTGTATTTCCATGGGTAATCCCCTTTTCATAGCGGCATTTTTCGGGTAGAGCACATCTAGTGCTCGCCCTGACTAAAAGACACAGCGCATACTATATATAGACCATTGGAAAATCAATTCAAGCATATGTGGTATTTTTTACCCACAGGATATTGACAGCTAATGCCCAAGCCTATCCCAGACAATAAAAAAACCGCCCACTAAAAAAGCGGGCGGTTTTTTCACAGCGCCAGAACTGGCGCCATTAGCGGGTCATAGCCGTATTAGTTAATCGCTGCCTGGTAACGACGCTCAACGTCTTCCCAATTGACCACGTTGAAGAACGCAGCAATATAGTCAGGACGCTTGTTTTGATACTTCAGGTAGTACGCATGTTCCCAAACATCCAAACCGAGTAGCGGCATATTACCGTGCATCAGCGGGCTGTCTTGGTTCAGGGTATTTTCGACGACCAGCTTTTTCTCAGGTGTAACGGAGAGCCATGCCCAACCGCTACCAAAACGACCAACGGCCGCTTTTTTGAATTCTTCTTTAAAAGCTTCAAGGCCGCCGAGCTCGGCATCAATTGCTTTTGCAACATCACCTTGAGCATTACCACCGCCGTTGGGCGACATCATCTGCCAGAACATAGAGTGATTGGCGTGACCACCGCCGTTATTGATAACGGCTTGACGCTTGGCTTCCGGAACACGATCCAGATTAGCGATGAGTTCTTCAACAGGTACATCTTCAAGACCTGTGCCTTCAAGCGCGGCGTTCAGGTTGTTGATGTAGGTTTGATGGTGACGAGAATGGTGGATTTCCATCGTCATTGCATCAATGTGCGGTTCAAGAGCGTCATATGCGTACGGCAGTTCGGGTAGTGTATGTGCCATATCATCATCTCCTTGAGTGGCTTTCGTTGCGTTCATTTACCTATGTGCGGTCAGCCCGCAGCTTTTTCAACCACCGGGGTGGTTTTTCTTACCCTTTGCCCCAGTACTTTAGTCAACTATTGGCAGTTTACCTAATGTACCCATCACAAAAAAGCCGACTTCTGGCGAAGTCGGCTCAATGTTTATAGATCATTCAAATGCTTACAGCTTGCTCTCCAGCTCTGGCAGGATCTCGAACAGATCCCCTACCAGGCCGTAGTCGGCCACCTGGAAGATCGGCGCTTCGTCGTCCTTGTTGATGGCGACGATCACCTTGGAGTCCTTCATGCCCGCCAAGTGCTGAATTGCACCGCTGATGCCTACCGCAATGTACAGCTCCGGCGCGACAATCTTGCCGGTCTGACCCACCTGCATGTCGTTGGGTACGAAACCGGCGTCTACCGCGGCACGGGAGGCGCCGATAGCAGCGCCCAGCTTGTCGGCAATGCCGTCCAGCAGCTTGAAGTTCTCGCCGTTGCCCATGCCGCGGCCGCCGGAGATCACCACCTTGGCGCCGCCTAGCTCTGGGCGATCCGACTGCGCCAGTTCTTCTTTGACAAAGCTGGATTGACTGTTGTCGGCGACAAAATCCACCGCTTCAATCGTGGCACTGCCACTTTCACCGACGGCATCGAAGCCGGTGGTACGAATGGTGATCACTTTCAGCGCGTCGTCGCTTTTCACCGTGGCAATGGCGTTACCAGCGTAAATCGGACGCAGGAAGGTATCGGCACTCTCGACACCCAGCACATCCGATAGCTGGCTGACGTCTTTTAGCGCGGCTAGGCGCGGCAGAACGTTCTTGCCGGTGGTAGAAGCGCTGGCCAGTACGTGGCTGTAGCCATCGGCCAGTTCTACCAGCAGCGCGCCCATGGGCTCGGCAAGCTGGTGGGCGTACACGGCGTTATCGGCGACGCGGACTTTATTAACGCCGTCGAGTTTCGCCGCAGCGTCTGCTGCCGCTTGAACGCCTTCACCGGCGACCAAAATATCAATATCGCCACCAATGGCCTGGGCGGCCGCCACGACGTGGGCGGTGGCGCCGGCCAGTTGGCCTTCATGCAGGTCGGCAAGTACCAAAATGCTCATAGCATCAGCTCCTTTCAAAGCGTTTATCTCAAAGTACGGAGAGTCAAGAACCGACCTTAAAGCACTTTGGCTTCGTTTTTCAGTTTGTCGATCAGCTCATCGACCGAGGCCACTTTGACACCACCTTTGCGTTCGGCGGGAGATTCCACCTTGAGCAGGCTCACCTTAGAGGCCACTTCCACGCCGTAGTCAGCAGGAGTTTTGACATCCAGCGGCTTTTTCTTGGCCTTCATGATGTCAGGCAGCTTGGCGTAGCGCGGCTCGTTCAGGCGCAGGTCGGTGGTGACGATCGCGGGCAGCGTAAGCGCCACGGTTTGCAGGCCGCCGTCGATTTCACGGGTAACATTGACCTTCTCCCCGTCCACCGCCACTTCCGAGGCAAAGGTACCTTGTGGCAGGCCCGTCAGCGCGGCAAGCATCTGGCCGGTCTGGTTATTGTCGGTGTCGATGGCTTGCTTGCCGAGAATCACCAGACCGGGCTGTTCTTCATCCACTACCTTCGCCAGCAGTTTGGCCACGGCCAGCGATTCGGCGCGCTCGTCGGTTTCAATATGGATGGCGCGATCCGCGCCCAGCGCCAGCGCGGTGCGCAGCTGCTCTTGGGCGGCTTTAGGGCCGACCGTGACGGCGACGACTTCGGTCGCCACGCCCTTCTCTTTCAGGCGCACGGCCTCTTCCACAGCAATTTCGCAGAAAGGGTTCATGGCCATTTTGACGTTGGTCAAGTCCACATCGGAGTGGTCCGCTTTCACGCGGATTTTGACGTTGTAGTCGATGACGCGTTTCACCGCGACGAGTACTTTCATAGGTTCCTCGCTTGGCTTGTAATAAAAGCCGTTAACCTGGGACGGCACCCGCTTCGCGAGTACCCCTTATTAAATAGCGACTAATAATAGAATTACTGCATACGTTATGAGCAAAACGTCTTGCTTGGGCACTGCCCAAAATGGCAGTGCCGTCAAATTCATTCAAGCGTTTGATAGGTACCTGATTGAAAAACCCTATCAATTTGCCATAGCCTGCCAGTTAGTGACAATACTTGCTAGCTACTGCCTTGGTCTTAGCATTGATCTATCGCTAGCAACACTTACAGCCAAGAAATGCGGTTTGCACCATCGTAGGCGTGACCTGACACAGGTATTATGCCTATCATGGGGCATAACCAGAAGCAAACGACCGTTTTAAATTAAGGCCATCTGTTTATAAGCTAGTGCCTAAAACGTAGGCATTCACTAGCTTTTGCAGATATTGGCGCTTAAAGAGAATAAGGAGAAGCCGGGTGGAAACTGTTGAACGCGATGTAATGGACTTTGATGTCGTCATTGTCGGCGCTGGCCCATCCGGGCTTTCCGCCGCCTGCCGACTCATGCAGCAAGCTAACGAGGCGGAGCAAGAGTTAACGGTCTGTGTGGTTGAGAAAGGCTCAGAAGTTGGCGCTCATATCTTGTCAGGAGCGGTTTTTGAGCCCCGCGCACTGACCGAACTCTTCCCTGACTGGAAAGAACGCGGCGCGCCGCTCAATACGCCCGCCATTCGCGATGACGTTGTTTTACTTAAGGACGCTGAAAAAGCGCAAAAAGTGCCTAACGCACTTGTGCCGAAAAGTATGCACAACACCGGCGGCGATCAGCAACGTTACGTGATCAGTGCCGGTAACCTCTGCCGCTGGCTGGCTGAGCAGGCAGAAGCACTCGGCGTTGAAATCTTCCCAGGCTTTGCCGCCCAGGACGTTATCATTGAAGACAACGCTGTGCGCGGCATTCTGATTGGTGATATGGGCGTCGCCGCCGATGGTACACCCAAAGATGGCTACATGCCGGGTATGGAACTGCGTGCCAAATACACGCTATTTGCTGAGGGCTCGCGCGGCCATATTGGGAAGCGCTTAATTAAAGACTTCTCGCTGGATGAAGGTCGCGACCCCCAGCACTACGGTATTGGCCTCAAAGAGCTGTGGGATGTACCTGCCGAGCAGCATGAGCCTGGCTTGGTAGTTCACGGTTCAGGCTGGCCTTTAGATAACAACACCCACGGCGGGTGGTTTT
>TARA_R110000824_G_scaffold8737_5_pt1 | contig 24546 bp, 53 predicted proteins | sample TARA_R110000824 | Tara Oceans TARA_R110000824 (sample SAMEA4397747) | marine metagenome | biome: Polar Biome; feature: [MES] marine water layer (ENVO:01000295) within the mesopelagic zone...; material: water (ENVO:00002006), including particulate matter (ENVO:01000060) such as......
GGAGTTTCATTAATATATTTCCCCGTTGATAGACATCAATTTATCGTAGGATAATATTTTTAAACTTGAGAGTTTTTTAATATAATCATTTCTTCGAAGTACTTTAAATACCATGTTTTCAACAGAATATATTCCGCCGGATGCAAGACCTGCTCTTCTGAATTTTCTAATACGCTCCATAAGTTTCTCCGCGGACATGTGTGCTTGTCTATAATCTTTTTCGGCGTAATCATCATATACATGATCTACTGCCTCCATAAAGTTCGCGGCTTTCTTTTTAACTGTGTCATAATCGATTTGTGCTCGATGTCTAGAAGGCTGCTTTATCCACCGGTTTTCAGTTATAGACCATATTCCGTTAGCATGGTGGCGCTCATTTGAATCCTGTATATATAGTTCAACTTCATACCCTTTTATCAATATATTATGAGTCCTGTTCCAATTTCTAGTTTTTTCTTTAAAATAGTCTTCTAGTAGCTCTCTATTTTTTAATCTGTTAAAATCTAGTAATATATGGAGATCAACATCTGAATAATCAGACCAATTATAAGTTGCGAGAGAACCAGTTAAGATAATATCTTCAATTTGTATATTTGGATCTAGTTTAAGGGTATCGAAAAACTCTAATACGATTTTTTCTAGAGCGCGTGAGATATCTGGGTTTAATCTTCCACTTTCCCAGATATCAGGCGGGAGTGTATCTTTTAATTTTAAAGAATCTACGTCGACGAATTGAGGATCGGCTAGCTCTTCGATATATTTCTTCCAATTTGTGTTGAAACCCATACATTAATTAGTTAAGCCATCCAAGAATAACTCATTAACATGGTTACATTTATCACATTTGAATACTTGAATTGGTATTATAACGTCTTTTCCCGTAGGAGAAACCAACGCTGAAATTCTCTTTATCAAAAAAATTGGTGAAAATTCTGTACCTTTACATTCATCACAGTCGACGTCTACTGCATCTTTTATATTTAAATTTAATTGTGGATTTGGGTTGTTCATATAAGTAAATACTTCTTTATTGTTGCTATTATTGCTTTAATTCTTCGCGAAAATTTAGATTCACTTTCGAAAATTTTCTGTGATATATTCAAACCGCTTGTTTAACCCTTCTACTAAAGATTTATAATTTCTTTTTAATTCAACTACTTCATCTCTCAAGCTAGAATTCGAAACTTGTACTTGCGCTATTCTGTTCTGCAAAACTACGTATTTTTCTTCAAGCGCTGTATATTGCTTATCCGAACTTACTGCATATTGCTTATCCGAATTTGTTGTGTGACCGGCCATATTGGCACCTCCAGTTAGTTAACTACTAATATAGATTATACCGCAATATACATCAATATTTAATTACTTTTTCTTTTTCTTTTTAAGTTTTTTTGATTTGCACATTTCTTCTGCTTCTTCTTTTGAAAGTCCTTCGGGTCGCTCGGATGTATCTTTATTCATTTGTGCACACGCCCATCTTCTTTGTTTTTCTGAGTATACTTCTTCTAGATCTTCACGAGACCTCTTTTTATCAGGTCACTCTTCGCGGATATCCGATGCGGACGGTCGCAGGGCCCATCGGTGGTGTCTTTTAGTAGGTTTACCCTCGTGCTCAACCCACCTAACAACAACTACTCCGGACGCACCAGGATATACTGCTACAACTTTGCCTTTGCCAAGACTTTCAGAATCGTGAACCACCACATCACCTACTTTGTATTTGCTTTCTAAAATATTATCTAATTCTTCCTTGATAATTTGCTTGAGTTTTGATTGGGGTAGCTTCATTTTGTTTTTTTCCCTGGCTTTACTGATTTTTTAGTAGTTTTTTTACTGATTTTTTTCTTTTCTTTGGCGGGCAAAGAGGCTATTTTCTCCATTCCTGCTAGATCTTCTTCAATAAGTTGCTTAAGTTTTGCCTTGGATAACTTCATATATATAATTAGTCCTTTTATTTTGTTTTGTTGCGCTTGAAAAGTTTTTTAAACCAGCTAGCTAACTTACGATAAAGCGCTTTAAATTTGTTTTGTTCGTACGATGCTAGCTTATCCGACATAGCTCTATTTTTCCCTGCTGCCCTTCGAATAGCCGTCAATAAGAGCGCCTGTCTTCTGGTACCTTCAATTTTTGATTTGTTATATTTAGTTAACATGTTGAGGACCTGCTTTTGTTTCTTATTTAATCCTATTTTTAATTCATTGTTTTTTTCAGCTAATAAAAAGCTTCCTTTGCGGCTCTCATCTAAATCATTCTCAAGAAATGTGACCCGGGCTGATAGGTTTTGAAATTCAGCTGTATTTATTTTTTCAAGCGCTTTTCTTTGATTTTCAGCCTCTCTAAACTGCTTTTCATGTTTCTCTTTTAATTTAGTTATTGCTATAGCATGCATGCTTTTAAGATCACCGATCTGCGTACGCAGTACATTTTCCGCGGAAAAGTCAAAATCGGGTTCTTTTGCTGAAAGAACCACCTTTTTTTGATTTGTTTTAAATCCCATGGCCGCTAGCATATGTGGAGAGGTTGCAATACGTCTAGTTTTTCTTTTAAACTGATTTTTGTACCCCATAGTTAACATCTCCTTGCTATAATAAGCATAACATGTTATAATATATATTATAAACAGGTACTTAATACCCAGCAAAAGTCTAATTGATCGGTATTTAAATACATGTTAATCTATTAGCTAATAATACTTGACTAATAAATTTAAATATGATAAAATATATTTAAACTAATAACATTATTAGCTAATTGTTCTTTGACAATTAATTAACTATACGTAGTATCAATCATATTAACTAACTTAGTTTCTAATTTTAATATTAGATTCTCTAATTCTTTAGCTTGATCAACTAATTCATATTTCCCATATGAAATTAGAGTACGCGCTTCAACTAGCGCTTCCATTGCTTTACGTATGTCTCTTTTGAGTCTTTCTTCGTCCAAGTTAATTATTTGCATGTAAATAACTAGAATTAATTAATTTGTGAAGCTTCATATTTTTAGCTATATAAAAGCATGCAGCTGCCAGCATAAAGCCAGCTAAAACATCTACAATGTAATGCTGCTTAACTGCTAAAGTAGAAACGGATATTAATATAGCCCACACTATATAACCCACTTTTATCCAACTATTTTTTTGTGCATATGCTGATAAATTTATAAAAAACGCAGCTAACCATGAGAATGTCACGTGGCTAGAAGGAAAAGTGTTTTGCGCGCCATCTAGGCGCCGGGTCAATTCCACTATAAACCCGGACAAGCTAGATGAATCGACAAAATTATCCCGCGGGTAAAAAGATGGAAATATAATATAAAAAGAAGCCAATATTATAGTGGCCATTAGAAGCGCGACGGTTGCTTTAATAAATAAAGCTTTCTTTTTCAGAAGAAAAATCAAGGTTATAGCAACAACGGGCAGAAAGGTATGGTATACCCATATAAAGTGAGGGTTGAAGGGTATAACGTGATCTAGATCTATTAAAAGGTTATAACCGGCACCAGTAACAAAGTATTGAATAACGAAATATATGAATGCGAAAGGTAATAATGTAATTAAGAAAAAAACTTTAGTTTTTTCTTGTACCGACACGTACGTGTTCCTCCATCGTTCGCGAACTTAGTAAAAATCCGGCTAGTTGTGTTGGGAAAGTGCGCATAATGTTGCGCACCTCTTAATATATATATGATCGGAATTATTAAAAAAACTCATCTCGAAAATTTTTTTTAAAAAAACATAAAAAAAAGGGGCAATTAAGCCCCCTTTAATTAGCAATTGATATTGCTATAGCTACTTTCTATTAAATATTGATAAAAGCACCCATGCAGCTACGAGGCCAACTAGCCCTTCACTACCCAATGCCCGGGTGACTTCCACTACATTACCTACCACGTTAACAGGGAAAAAGGACACATTAGGCCCAAATAATACTTGCAACACAACAGCCAAAGCTAAAACTCCAACTGCTAGTTCAGTAATTTGTTTAAGCCAGCCGCTGGCTTTTTGTAGATATTCCATACTTAATCCTCCTTAAGGTCATTTAATTAGTATATCACATATTATCAATTATTTTTACTAAGGTTTGAGAAGATCTTCTTCCTCGTTGTCGATATCGACTTCAGTGTCGACTATGTTGGGTGCTTCAATTGGGGGCTCGTCTTCTTCGGGTTCTATTTCGTCGTTGTCCGGCTCCAGGGCCATGGCAGCTTTCAGATCTGTCCATACCTTATGTTGAACTTGCATGAGGGTTTCATAATCTACGTCTAATTTTAAAAGCATGTTGGCGATTTCATGGCCGAGTACGTTTGGGTTATTTTTGTGAGGCTCTAGAAGCATGCGGTAGCGCTCGAAAAATTTTTCTACGTGTTCTCTACCTTCGTACGGTTCTAGAGAAGTACCAAGCACACCGTGAGTACGTCGTTCTTCTTCTATTAATTGAGTTAACTCTTCTTTGATAATTTGCTTGAGTTTTGGTTTAGTTATGTTCACAACGTTATCCTTTATTTAATTTCGTCTCTATACTGATCAGCTAAGCGGCGCACAGTGCGTTCAAAGTTATCCCGCGGTCCGCCACCTCGCGGATCGGCCATCATTTTTTGCACTAGCGCATCAACGTCTTTTTCAACTTTTTTACGTAATTCCGCATTTTCACCGGTTTGATAAAGGCTAGCGCTGTCTCTTCCCCATCGGGTGAAGATATCTTCCATTGTAATTCGTTTAAGCCTAGACGGTTTATCTTCTTGCTCTTTCTTAAAAGGATTCCAACCTTCTAATCGCATGTTAGCTAGCTCTTCTTTAATGATTTGTTTAAGTTTTAATTTGGATATATTCATGTTTGTGTCCTTGTTAACTAATATGTTTTATTATTTACGAGGCATATGCGCGCCCGGTTCAATATCACGCCGTACCGTCGGTTTTTCTGACTTTTGCTTAGCTTCTCTATCAAGACCAGCATATGCTGTTTTAACATCATCCCAAATTTGCGCCCACTTGGCAGAATCGATCTTAAGTTGGTTTCTCAGGAATTTTGCTATTTCCATGCCCAAAAGCGGCTGGTTTTTAGCAGCCATCCTTTGCCACGTGTCGGCTACGGATGCCAAACCGGTTGCAACGGGCTGCTTGCCCAATTGCGTACGCACGGTTGCAATTCCGGATTCTTCGCCTTCTTCGACTTGCGATTCTACCAACGCTGCCTTAACTAGCGATTCTAAATCTGTTCTGGTTAACTTCATAATTAAGCTCCTACGAAAAGCGGTTAATATTAATTAGTCTGCAATTTACGTAAATTAATTAATTGGTATACGATTTGCACCATAATAGGGGGAGGTATATATTATGAAAAAATTAATTTGTTATAGTGTAGCGTTTATGAGCTTATCAATGCTGAGTGGGTGTCACGCGATTGGGGTTATTGTGCCACACCGTGTGGTATATACGTCACACACGCGTACGCACGTATACAGGCCGCGTATACGCTATAGGCACGTGCACGTGCGCTCACGCGCGCAAAGGCCACAGAGCCGCGTTATACGCAACCGGTACGTACGTCGACAAAATATAATTAATAGAACTGTGATTCATAGGCATTACTATGATCGAAGCGGTGCTAAGAATAGAAGGCATGGCAAAAAGGGCAAGCGCCGGTAGCCTTAGTTACAACAGCCACATTTGCAGCAGCAATGTAATGGATTAAGCCAATTAAGTACTCGATGTAAAACTTTCATAGTGGTACCCTCCTTTTATATAAGTAGGCATGCCGCTACGAAAAATCTCAAAAAAATAGCCGCGTTTCATGAATGCACTAAGTCGCCCTTTATACGGAGGGCATTACGGTGCGACATAGATTCCGGTATACCGGGAGGGGGGTAGGGGGGTGGTGTATATACGTGTTTGAATTAGGCTGCTAAGAATTGTTTGGAGCGCATGCTTTAATAAAAAGCTGCTCGTTAAAGCGCGGGTTAACCATGGCCAATTGTGACGCGAACGTAACCGCTAGTTCTTGGATGACCATACGATTGGCCGGGCTGGTACCGCTAGCTTTGAGTACGTTGGCGATAAGCTGGAAGTCTTTACGTGTCATAAGAATATTATTCCTTCTCGATTGTTTCTATATATATATTATATCATGCAGTACTGTGATTGTCAAGGATTATTTTAGCCCTCGCAACAATCCGGCTGCGTCCAATTGTCATATTGCCAGTCACTGATCTGCTCATCTTTGCAGAGTGAGTCAGTCCAATTGTTCCATTCCTCGCGACGGGCAGGAAGATCTGGTACGCCATCTTGCTCGTACTGTTCTTTAATTGTTGGTAGGATCTCAGCGTTGAAAAAATCAACTGCTTGAGCGTGGGTCATTACGTTGTATAAGTCGCTAGCCATGGAATATTTTATCCTTCTCTAAGTTTCTATATACATTATCTCATAGATTGCTGAGATTGTCAAGGATTATTTTAACTTTTTTTAGTAGTTAACAGGGTACCCGCACGTACGTGCAAAGCCTTTCCAAAGGTTCGCGTACGCCTGCTTATTTTTGCGCTGCTTAAGCTTAGCGTATACGCAGCTATTACACGGGCAGTAAGCTTCGCATGCGGATGGCTTGGCTTGTTTCTTTGTTTCCATATGTATATTATCTCACACGTGCGCACAATTGTCAAGGGAATTCTGCATCTTTTTATTTTTTATTGGCCTCCGGCGTGGTTTTAGGCATGACCGTAACCACCGGTGCCACCGTATCCATTCCTACAATGATTGATTCCGCCGGGGAAGCTAGCTTTTTAATAAGCTTAAGCCTGTTCGAACAATTGTCGTCGTACATATTTCTATCTCCACTAAGAAGAAGCTAAATTAACTCACTGATATTATTAAGCTTTAATTTTCGTATACTTTGCGGTCTGGTAATCCAGCTAGCGTTTCTACAGCGTTGAGCATGCTTGCTAGCATGATAGAATACGATTCAGGTTGCCCATCGCCGTTGTCTAACCATCCTGAATACCATGGCATGAATTCGCCTAGTATTGCATGCGTGAATTGCATGCCTTTAACGTCAAGTACTTTCAAAGTAATTACCTCTAATAATAATTATGACTTATAATATCATTATACCCTAAGAATGTCAACTAGTTTTATTGTTTTTTACATGTGTAGTTTCTCTACACTCTTCATGTAGCGCAATTGCGCATGTAAAAAATACGTACACATGCATATAATTGTAACGTTGTGTATACAATTGCCACACAATGCGCGTATATAATTTATACACCCGGGCAATATTGCCACACGTGTCACAATCTTATACTTGTGCTTCGCGCGCATATATGCTTTATACTACTATCATTTATTACCCCTTTTCACAATCAACCATATCATCCCACTGTACAGTCAATTTATTACGTATTCGTGCCCCAGCCTATAGACAACTACATCAAAAATAGTTTTCCTAGATAATCGGCTAACAAAAAGCAAGCTCCCACAAATAATGCTGCTATGATTAGCTTCTTAACGTCTGGTTCTTTTCTTTGCATGTTTATCTACTATTGCGCATAAAGGTACGTATACCGTCAAAAACATTACCACGTGTAACACTGCAAAAACATCTGGTATTGCAATACTAGACATTATTTTACCTCAATCAAATTACCATCGACTAGTTTGTATTCCACCCCTTTACTTAGGCGCGTATCATGTGGTACGTCAATCTTTAGTCGCTCCACACCCGCTTTAGGGCGTCCTCTCCCGGCTAGCCGCAATATTTTACCATCGTTAGACGCTTTGACCATTGTCACAGTCTTTGTATAACGACGTCGGGGTCGACCTCCACCTGAAGAGAAATTTCGGCCTGAAGAAGTACCGCGCCATGGGGATATTGTTTTTACCATAGTCTCTCGCGGTTGTTCTTCAGGTGGTCGCGGATTCGCCGCTTCATACGCTCTTTTTTTCTTAACAAACGCTTCTATCATGAGCCGCATTTGTTCGGGCGTCGGATCCTTTACAGCCTCCGGTATTTCTTCTAAGTTATCGCGCTCTTCATAATCTTGTATATCTGCCATAAGCTACCTCTCTCTGATCAATTGTTCAAAACACAAAAAAATTTTTCGTGAACTATGTTCACATTCTACTGGTACCATGGGCGGGACTCGAACCCGCACGCTCGCGCGAGCAACAGATTTTAAGTCTGTTGTGTCTGCCAGTTCCACCACCATGGTATACTACTCTCATATGTCTGTTGTTAGCATGCCCTTCAAACTGCATTTGGATCTGTATCGTTGGTTTCCTTCTCGCATGCGCCACAATGACAGCCGGGATTCGGACAATTCTTTTTCATGCTCTCTCGTAATTCTTCTGACCACTCAAAAGAATCTTTGAAGTCGTCCCATGTTTCATCGAAAATATCTGGTGCCATGTAATAATCATCATAAAAAGCTTTCGCAACGTAATCTTCAAGCTCTTCACGTGACCATGAACTAGCAATCTTTTCTGCTAGTTCAGTTCGATTCTTTTTGTTGTTTTCAGGATACGCCACTGATTACCTCCAATTGGTGCTCTTGATATGGAAATGGGCTCGTCAGAAACGCGGGATGCACGTGATACATTACGCCCCAGCGTGTTGAGCGTACAACCTTTGTGACAATGCCACTTGGCTGTCCTTCGACAATTAATGCTTTCACTAAATCACCGACTTGCATTTATATAATTCCAAATATTTCTCGCGATAGTAGTGTGACACCTTGGCATTTGTAAAATGTACCAAATAGTCTCCATTGCTGGTTTCTTTTGGAGTCTTCAAAACAACGCCTAAGCCGTCTTCAAATCTATGGCCTACTAAATCACCTGCTTTCATTACCATGCTACACCCTCCCAACAAAAATAAAAGATAACCGGATAAATAAACCAAAGAGCATGAGATAACTTAATGTCGCGATGCTTTCTGTGGCCGCTTACCGTATGTCGGATAACCTGACTCTTTAGTAAAACGTGTGTTGATCTGTTATCGTTGACTTTCATGATCGCCCTGCAAGATCATATTGCAAACTTTGCGCGACGTCGCTAACGTTGGTATTAGTATAGATGATACCGTTGCCGTCGTTGTCAACCTCTAAGTTGCCCCCAAGCAAATTTGCAACTTGGTGTATAACTGCTTTAGTTAACGCTTGCTCGCATAACTCTGCGGCCAATTCGCACTCATATGTATTATTTAATCGCAATTCGCGATTCTCCGTTAAAACAGCGTGAATAATTTGCTTAACTTGGTCCATGATTCTTCCTCTTAGTTACTTTGTGTTTATATTATAACACGTATACGAGTATACGTCAAGGTTTTTTTGTTTTTATTTCATATATTTTAAGGAACAGCGCGGTATTGTGTGACCGGGGGCTTCGTTGCCTCTAGATTTCTTTCCACCAAACCACTGAATTTTATATCGGTTACTGTGTACGGATATAACAATCCCATGGTAATCCAGCAACGACTTTAACCATTCTAATTTTTTGCCCTGCGCTGATAGCTCAACTAAATCACCCACTTTCATCATGATCGTCTCTAATCTTTCTGATATGCTTACACTTTCCTCGAAATTTATACCCCATACAATTACACGACCATATATTCGCGCTGCTTCGTTGCACTTTGTACTTATTCCCGCCCGAACCAGCAACCTCATAGGCCACCGGACAAACGGCACTATCGCCCCATCCCTCAAATACCATATATTTCGAGACATCTGATAATTTAGTGCCATGTGGTACCTCCACCCAAACTGACCCAGCTATAGCATATGTTTTGTCCACCCATGGCATATGACATATAGCGGGAGGCATCGCAACCTTTTTCGGCTCCATTTTTGTCATGACTCGTTTTCTCTAAGCTCCAATGTGAGAAGTGTCCGCAACCCATTTCTCTTTTTCTTCGGGCGCGTCTTCATTGAGCAGCACCCCTTGTACTTCAAAATATTCGGTGTATCCGCTAATCTCGCCCCAATTATCCAAAAGGTCGGAGTCGCTCATCTTAGCGTAGTCTTTGTCACCGTAGTCCAACCAGTCTGAAAGTGCGTCACGTGCCCATGCCACAAGCTGTTTCCGGGCTCCGTTTTCTGTGGTGTGTGCAGCAACATTCTGGCCGTGCTTATGATCCCAAACTGCAAGAAAGATTGTTTTTTGTGCTTCTGACATATTCCCTTGTTCCACTTTTTATATCAACGCGAAAAACATAAGAACGTAAATGATGGTCATCCAGATTGCGCCGTACATCATATCCTTTGAAAATTTGTTCAACTCTAATAATTACCTTCGCCGACGCGTCGGAGCAACTCCTCGGTCGTTGGCGCGCTAGCCTCAATGTAGTTCGGCCTGTATAGGTCAATGTATTCTGCCGGGGGCTTGGGATCCTCAACACCGTGAAGGTCGGGCTTGAAATAGCCGGTGTAAAGTACGACTTGACCGTCCAAAGTAACCTCAAGCGATGCGCCCATCTCATCCGCTAGAGTGCGATAAGCACCCATAACCGCCTCTTCTTCGCTTACACCACCCCACGTGGCGTTGCGATATCGCGCAATGGTTTCGTCATCGTTATCGAAAGTGCGCTTGATTATTCTAAGTGCTGAACGTGAAGGCATGGTATATTTTCCTTTTCTCTAAGTTTCTATATGTATTATCTCATATAACGATGAGAATGTCAAGCTTTTTTTACTTTTTTTATTCATCAATTGCTAGTATACGCTCATTTGTTTTGAAGTACGGACGAGATGCGTAGCGACGCGTTGTCATCCACATCCGTTGACATTTAGATGCTTTGGGCTTGGGAGCCATCAAGTCTGTAAGGATAATGTGACCATCGAATCCTTTTTTGTTAACGTATTCCGTTGGCGCATCGAAGCACGTGCCGCCGCACATCACGCGCTCAGTCTTGTGGCGCTCACCCTTCTTCCAATTGTATACTAGTGACTCTTCAACTCGGGTATCGAAAGGGATAACGGTAAATGTAGCTAGCTTAGCCAATTTACTCAACTCTCCAAAAAAAGCTTCGAGCATGCTATCACTCACCGAGCCCGACTGGTCAATACTGATAGCGATATTTGCTGAGCGCGCCACCTTCTTGCCGGGATGTATGTAACGATATCTTTTATTAACGCGTTTCACCGTTGCAGTTCGATTTGCGCGTGTACTCGTTTTCACAAAGTAACGCAGTACCTTCTTCCAATCTACTACAGTCTGAATTTTTGCCATGATGTTGCGACGCACTTCCTGTGGAACGGTACCCCAGCCATTACTAGTGCTACTAGCTTCTTCAGCGGCCTTTTTAATATATTCCTTGATACGTTCTTTTGCAATATCGTTCGCTTGCTGATCCCCGTCCCAGTCATCATGTGAATCGAACTGACCATCTTCTGGGAGCCCTTCCCCCGATTGAGATTGACCACTATCGTCTTTTTGATTCTCTTGCTGCATTTTTTCTAAGCGCTTCAAATAGGCTTCTGCGGAGAGGCCGCGCGGAAACTCTTCAAAGGGTCCGACGCCGGGCATCAAGCAGCCCTCGGGAAGATTACTCAGGTGTGAATTAATTGCCAGATCTGTCGCAAAGTTCCAAATGCGCGCGCCGACATTTTCGGGCTTGCGCGTTGTTACATGCTCAAACACTAGGTGATAGAACTCATGTTTTAATACGTCGCCGCGCTGTTCATCCGTAAGACCTGCAAAATAGTCTGGATTGTACACCATCTCAAATCTTGCGGTATCTGGGTTAACACGCACACCCGCGGTTGGTACCGCTTCTGTGGCAGTCTTATTGACACGACGGGACAAACTGGCAAAAAAAGGCTCCGCCTGTAAAAGGCGCGCCACATGAAGATTCAAATCAAACTTGGGGTTTTTGTTCATCATAAGTAATATTATACCCTATTTCTCTCGAAAAGTCAACAAAAAAACGAGGCAAATTTGTTATTTGCCTCGTTTATAACTACCCTGCCAGAATCTTTACCAAATATTCATGTGTACGCTTGTGAACTGCAATAATGTTATTTTGGTTCTCCGAGTTACCAATCGCTTGCCACAACTTCATAGCAATTTCAGACGGCAGCGTAATAAAATAATTGCTGATATTATCTGCTTGTGTTTCTGTGAGTTCACTTTTGAAGACATTCGCGGCGTCAATCTTCTCAACCATTGCCGCATGGTCATTGATATCAAAAGCTTTTGTTTTTCCGATGTCTCCATTCTCAACAATATCTTCTACAGTAACTTGACGTTCATAGGTCTTTACAAAGTCATTGAAGGCAACGGCGGCTTCGAAGCCAAGAAACCCCGTAGCAATGTTGAAAAGGACCGGATTTGGTTCGGAATCTAACAAGTTCGCGTTTTGTACACAATCGTTGAAGCGCTTCCAGCTACGGCGCGATGGGTATACTTTGTTAGGCTCGAAATCATCTCCATGCTCCAAGTGGCTACGATTCTGATTAACGAAGTCCCAGACTACGCCCTCTACATTCTCTTTTGCCCAATCCAGCCAATCCTCAACGGTGGGCTCAATATCAAAAACAGTGTAACGGTCTAGCTCAGCGGGATCCATTTCGTTTACCTGATACTGATCGCCATGTTCGCCGCCGTTGACCGCGGCAATTACTACAGTATCGGGGTGAAGAGTCCAACCTGCAAGCTTACGAGAGTCCGTTAGTTCGAAGATACCTTGGCGTACTTCAGTTACCGCGCGGTCAATTTCATCAAGAAACAATACAACAGGCTCGGTGCATGCCCGAATAAACCACGAAAAAGGACGAAAAACCGACGCTTGTTCTCCATTTACCTCAACCATCTCAGGAGAGGGCATGCCAAGCAAGTCACCCTCTGTCATTTGAGAGGCGCGCCGTTCAACAACAGGCAACCCTGTGTCTTCAGCAATCTGATATACTACCTCGGACTTGCCGACGCCATGGCGTCCGCGAATAAGGACTGGTTTACGTACTGCCAGTACGTGGGGAGCGCATGCGCGAAAGCTTTTAAAATCAATTGCCATTTAGTTTTGTTTCCTCGATTGTTTCTATAAGTATTATCTCATATACTTGGTGTTTTGTCAAGAAGAAATTTCATTATTTTCAGTAAAAAAGTAAGAGCGCGCACCTTTCTTGTCAAACCACTGTTCCTCATCATAAATAGTGCCTTGGAGCCAACCTGACGGTGCTACGAGGCCATTTTTGCTGGTGGGGGAGAGGAGGTTTTTAGCCAACTCATCTAAGGTCATATGAAGGGTATACGATTTGCTGCTTTCAACAGCGCGCACCAAAAATGATAGACCATTGGCATGCGGCGAGGGGTTGCGGGGCGTTGCCATGGGGAGATGAGTGTGATCTAGACCGCTCCATGAGATATGTGTAACTAAACATGTCCTGCCCCAACAATCATCGTTCATCAGCGCGCCGATCCCAAAACCTACATCTCTAAATTTCTGCATGATGCGGGGGCGCGCATATGCCAGCTTTTCTACCAAAAAGCTTTTATCTTTCGCAATAGTGGAGCACGTACGACGGTTGTGGCCACCTTTCGAGCAATATGAACAGCGACGTGCGCGGCTACTGGTAAAAGACTGTTGACGTGCCTCATAGCTATCAGGGTTACTGTGAACGTATTCTTTTCTGGAGGGACAGCCGCGGCGATTATGTCCAGACTTATAGCACCAAGAACAGGTTACGGTTGAATTCCAACTCATGTTTGTTTCCTTTTCTCTAAGTTTCTATATGTATTATCTCACATGAGGCGTCTGTTGTCAACAAAAAAATAATTTTTATTCTTCATTAAGTCCGAAAGGGCAGTGGCCATATGTTTCCTCATAATATTTCCAATATTCGCTCAGAAAAATAGACTTCGATACTTTAAATTTGCTCAACAATTGCTTTCGTACTACTTCACGCATATCTTGAGTCGACATATCGTTTAATAATATATCTACTAGCCTTTCTCGGTTTTCCTCTGTGTTTACTGGTTCTTTTAGTTTTGACTTATTGGCTTTCATTGATTACCTCTAAATCAGCTTCATAGGCTATATACGTTTTATTGTCGCGACGGAGAGAAACAATATTTTCTATCTCTTTGCGAGATCTCTTATGTAAGATACCGGAGCCCTCTGGACTAATGACAAGCGCTACGAAATGATTATCACCTTTTAGTTTCACCAGATCTCCGACTTGCATATGCCGCTCCATTTACAATCTCTCCAAAAAGTTTTCGTGCATCCAATTAGTTTCACCATCAAAGAAATATACTTGATACCGGAAAGTGGTACTATCTTCGTATTGAGTGTCGTCTACTTTAAGAATTATCCCCAGATCTGGTTTGCGGCTCATTCTCGTCTTTTCTCGTACCAAGTCACCGGCTTGCATTGATTATTTTTTCCTTCTGTGCGCGTGTTAGTTTTTTGAATTTGTATTCGGCTTTTTGTGCTTGCGAGCGATTCTCAAAGTCTAACCAGAAAATTAGTTCAACTGGTCGTCTGGTCTTGGTGTATTTAGCTCCGCATTTCTTTGTATTGTGTTCGTTGATGCGTCGGGATATATCTGTGGTCGTCCCGGTATAGAATGTATCGTCAACACATCGAAGAACATACAAAAACCAAGCTTTTTCACCGATTTGCACTGATTACCTCCAATCCTGTTGGTCGCATCCAATCAGTGAAATGTTCAGGTCCGAACCACAACACTTTGAACTTTGGAGTGCGTTCGTCTACCTCTTGTTCGACTTCAATTATAGTTCCGGCCTCTTGTTGGCCATATCGATATTTTACTAAATCACCGATTTGCACTGAGCACCTCCAAGAATTTTGTTTCAAACTCGGCTACTCTATTCGTTCCTGTCCATACTATTTCTGCTATGGTATGAGAATAACAATTGATATTTTCAAACTCTTTGTGACCATATAATCCTATGATTAATCCTGTTGGGCGTTGTCCTTCCCCATATGTTCTCACAACTAAATCACCGACTTGTAAATCCTTGACTAACTTACCGACTTGCATTAGCTTAGCACCGTCACAGCGCTGGGGCGAATTCCATCGTCTATAGTCCCAGTTGACAAGCATATCAAGCTGATTCTAGGTGCTCCGTGTTTGTTCCGATATTTTTTAAGTACTTGATGAAGACCGCCAAAAATAAACGTCTTAGAATCAGATTCTTTGGGGTCTTTAGCAACCAAACCATTACACTTAACTAAATCACCGATTTTCATCTTATTGCGCCTCGTAGCCGTCAAACCATTCGCCCTCTTTTTGAGTCAAAGGGTTACGACAATGCGCTTGTGCTTCATCGAGTGTAAGGTTTCTTTTGACGATTTTGTTGAGATGTTCGCTTTTTTGAAAGAAGCGAATAATCTTATAAAATTGTTGTTTGCTCATTTTGTTCCTTTCTCGATTGTTTCTATAGGTATTATCTCATATAATGATTAGAATGTCAAGCTTTTTTTTCACTTATTACCTCCAAAGGCTCCACTCGAAACTTGTACAAGTAGTCTGTCTTTACCATGCGAGCGTAACAATAAAATACAGTTCCTCGCGAGTCAGTGTGGGGTTCCATTTTTGTTACAAGTCCGAGGCCGCGGATATCCGCGCGTAAACCTTCTGCTATAACTTTTACTAAATCACCGACTTGCACTGATTACCTCCAGTGTGCGTCGTTGGAACCACATGGGGTAGTCGGCGTACTGAAGCTGCGCCTGAACAGCGCCATAAGTGCGAGGGTCCACTTCAATCACGATTCCATAAAAAACGGCATCATTTCCCCCAACATATTTGACCAAATCACCGACTTGCACTGATTACCTCCAGATGCTCTACTCGGAATTTATATGTTTCTTCTTTCTTACCTGCCATTAAAGCGTAGCAATAGAACACGGTTCCCAGTGAATCGGTGTGAGGCTGCATCTCTGTTACAAGTCCGATGGTGCCAGTAAGAGGGCGCAACCCCTCTGCTATAACTTTAATCAAATCACCTACTTGCACTGATTACCTCAAACGCTTCGAGAGGAAGGCAAATGTATGTTTCTTCTTCTAAAAGGAAAACGCTCCAATAGTATGTTGCAAGCGGTTTTATAAGCAAGCCCAATACATCTCTTGCTGGTTTATCTAGGCCGATCAAAGTGGTTTTTACTAAGTCTCCACATTTCATACTAGTATTATCTCACAGCGCTACACAGATGTCAAGTACTTTTTACTCTCGCATGTTTTAAATCTGAGCGCCTCATATTTGTTTTCCGATTGCGGCTAGAGCCAAACCAAATTACGCGCAGGTATGCTCCCCCATAACATCTTTCAACCACTAGCCCTTTTTTATATCGTAACGCTTTCAAACTCTTAATCTTTTCGCCGTAAGCCGAAAGTTCAACTAGGTCGCCTACTTTCATTTTTATCCTCTAGATTGCTATAAACAATAAGTCCTGATTTAATTGCTCTGACCTTCTCGCCGGTATCTAAATACACAATACTACAATGACTGTCGTACCTTTCACATTTAGCCACGATTGCCCAGCGGCCTCTATTTTTATAATTTGAGCCAAGCTGGACTAGATCACCAACGTTAAGTTTTGCTTTATATGTCATGGCACCGGTGTTATGGCGGTATGATAGTGTTAAATATTCCCCTAGAAGGGTATGTGATCGTAGGCTGGCTTTTTGCTAATTTTTACTTTCCTGTACTTTTTAATTTGGCGCTCTTCTAATTCCACTGGCTTGATTGCCCCGGCGGCAAGAACCCTATAGCGCTTGGCACCTTTCGCAGCATTGTGAACGTCCTGAAGTATTTCTAGTACAAAGAGTGGCTTTCCTTTCATTTCTTCATACTTTATCCACCCAAGCGACTTTTGTGCAGTATCGCGCAACATTATGACACAGCCGCACGGATATTTTGCTTCTGCCATGGCAATTGCAAGAATCTTTTTAGCGTATTTATTCTCACACATTTTTTTATATGTAGTCATTGGCACTATCCATTCTGGTTCTTCCAGCACTTTTGCGGCAATATCTCGGAAGTACGTCCCGATTTTGGCGTAGTATTTTGCGCATATTACAGCCTTCTCGCGAGTCTCCCTATCCCAGTTCTTCTCCCACGCCTTTACTTCCCCAATAGCGTCATCAGATAATTTAGATTCAATTTTCTGAAGGATATCGTTTTGACGCACCGACAGGGTACGATTTTTTTCAAGTTGTTCGTGGATCGACTGAAGGAAGCGCGCATCCCATTCGTTTAAAATCTGATGTTCCGCGTTTCTTCCCAATAAGATTTCAGTTCGATGAGCAGTAGCCATTGTGTCTCCTTTGTAACTGTCTCATACTAAGTATAACTCAAATTGTCTTTTTTGTCAAGAGATTTATTTCAGAAGACGAAATCCAACGTGGCTCAAATTCAAATTCACTAAAGCAAAACCATACCCTATGCCACGAATTCTCACTTTGTAATACTAGTCCTATTTTTTCCTGCGCTCCTTCGTGGCCCGGGCTGGTAGAAATTTCAACTAGTGACCCTATTTTTATTGTATTGTTCATAACGAAGCAGCGTCCTTTTCTTTGGAGAATGCCAACCTAGACTCCTTTTTACTGGTTACAGTTAACCCCTTCACGAGAGTCATTGAAGGGTTAGTTTATCCATATATTTATATATGTCCTAGATTTGCTTCATTACACTTATATTGTTGTCATTCAATAAAACTGCATTTTTTCCCCCTATGCGGCCTTTCCCACCGCGTTTTTTAGAATCTTATCAGAGTGCCACTTAATGGTGCCCGGGCGGCATGTGATTTTCTGAATTTTGTTGTTAACATACACTGTTAGTTCATTGCGGCCGACGGCGGTAACAATGGCATGTTTCTTGTTTACACTAATCAAGCTGCCCACGGGAGGCAGACCCTCTTCTGTAATCATTTTTGGATCTGCAATTCTCAAATACGGTCGCTTTTGTTTAGGTGCAAAAAACAACCCTCTCTTCTCGTCAAGCACAAGTTTTGTTGTCTTTGGTTCCCCGTTTAGAGAGGAGTATTGCTTCCCCTCCAAAGTCCATTGCTTTCCTTTCTTTGTCGCTTTTTCTACTTTAAAGATTATTGTACGATATTTTGGGTAAGTGCGATAGGTGTGAAGCTCTCCATTCTTGCCCATGGCGGCTTCTTCACGTACTTTGCTGCGACCCGTTCCAAAACACCACTTTTTCATCAGAATATCGTTTTCTTTCAATTTTTACCCCTCTTGACGAGTTTTTAATTTCTTTACTAATTATAGCTTATTTTCACGTGGCTGTCAAGAGAAAAAATGATTCTTTATTTATTTTTTTGTATACACAACACTAAGTCATTTCTATGTTCTGTCAATGTCACACGGTCGGACCATTCAACTGTCACCCAGTTTTTACCTTGTCGTGATTTGATTTTACCTGTTACTTTTGACTCATCAGTGTTATAGCGTACTATATTGCCTATTTTCATATAGTACTAATTAGTACTATATGATGAATAGCTTGCTAAGCTTTGACTATCTTATACTTTGAACTTAAGTTACATATGTTTGTAGAACAATACCCATACGAAGGTGAATAGTCGGCTGGAGGAGGCGTACACCACGCTATATATACTTGATAGGAGGTATACGGCGGGTCGGTATACGGTATTACTTCTGTATGCGTTACAACTCCCGCAGCAATTGGCTTGCCATGGTTAGGTTTGCGAATTACTAAGTCCCCCCGCGTCAGAGTATAATCAGGATTCACTTATAACCTCAATCCACTTCCTGTCCATCGGCATTGGATAACATAGTGTACCATCTAGACATGCTAGCATCACATTGTTCGGATCGCCGGTACCCAACTCTTTGGTATCTGTGATTATATAATAACCCACTCTTGCTGGTTTTACTAACACCAGATCTCCAACTTTCATACCGTTCTCTTAAAAATCGCTCTCATGCTTCAAAATAAAATTTGGCGCAACATACTCTTTTGTATTGTCTACCGCGTCTATCACGAATGGATCAACATCGCCCGAACTTTTGTCTTGTCTCTTTCTATACTCCACCGAGCTGCGTTCTAGAGCTTTTGATGAGCGCGAAACAATTTTTGCAAACACTTCAATGCCCGGGTCAAGCGTTGTGCCAATTATATTATAATAGTCAATTAGGTCAATTAGTATTTCTTTCACTTCGTCATTCACGGGGTCTCTCCTGTCTCTGTGTCTATTTCATATATTTTTGGTCGCGACCTTATATAACCAACGCGAAGATTGTAATTATATCTATTGTTCTTTACTTTTTCATTTGTTATTTCTATATTACCACATTCACAGAATTCCCTTAACTCTTTATTCTCAATATCTCTTTTAAAAAACTTTTTGTTGCACTCTGGACATTCCGTTACTAAGGCAATTACCAATTTGTCCTCTCTTTAATTTAGTACCCCCGGCAGGATTCGAACCTGCGACCCTCGGCTTAGAAGGCCGATGCTCTATCCAACTGAGCTACGAAGGCTTGTTATCCTAGCTACCCCTTCTTAGTACGCTTGCTTGGACTTGAACCAAGGGCTACCACCTTATAAGAGTGGCGCTCTAACCTGCTGAGCTACAAGCGCATAATTTACAATTTAGTACCCGGGGGCTGGAATTGAACCACCTACCTCCACCTCGTAACATAGATCCACTGCTCAAAACCTTCGCAATGTTTCCACCTCTTTACCCAGTCAGCCACTACTTTACCAGCGGGTCGATCATCCCCGGGTTTGTCTGGTGTGCGGATCTTTGGTTTCCTACTGGGCGGCGCTCTACCAATGAGCTACCCGGATATAGTTTTAAAGAACTGGTACCATAATACTACACCGTTCCTAATTTGTCAAGCAATATTTATAATTTTTTCAACGAACCCTGACTTAATTTTTTGTCTTTCCCCACCGGGCCATTCCACTAGAAAATAAACCCTTGGCGGGTGTGGTCCGAAAATATTTTCGACGCGTAAAATTAACCCATTTTTTCGGTGGCCTTCCTTCTGATTCACGAGATCCCCTAGATTTATTTTATTACTTTGCATCTTTCATCTATACTACCCGTTTTTTATTTATCTGTCAACCTTTTTATTGTTTTTTCAAAGGACATTATTTTTACTATTTCGGCTAGCTGAAAAACATAATCATCTAACATATAGCTTTTATGTTTTTTGACGTAGTTTATTTGACCATGCAACAAAACTACGGCCAATTCACAGTTTATCAAAAATTCAGCAGCTTGGCAAGTAGCATTGATAATTGCTTTCATTAAAGAGGTTGATTTTGCCCTAAAGTAGAGTCTTTTCTTGCGCGATGCAACCAAAACCAGCGTAATCTCTACCGGCGCGCTAGCGCATCTTCCATATTTACGCTCTTTGAAGTGTACTTTCATACTAAAATCTTCAAACCGTACATCTTTAAAGCATAGGTAAATATCTCCTAGATTTTGTACCAACACACCGTATAGCGCATCTACTGGGCCTCGACCGGTCGCGTCAAACTTTATTTTTTCAAGACCTACATATAATTCCCCGCTTACATTTGAATTGTTTTCTTCTGTGTTCTCTTTTAAAATAAAATTTTTAATTTTGACGCTAATTTTTTCTTTGCCAAGGATTTCTGTATATAATAATATTGTTTTCTTTTGATATGGTTCTTCAGGGAAAATTAAATCCATGTAATAAATAGAAATGGGCCGCGGCTAGCAGGCTAAAATATTTTATTATTTACCACAAATTGAATTTTTTAAAATATTTACGAGTTTCTTCTAGGTTCGCGGAGGGTAGCTTCGCAGCCTTCGTAAAGGCCGTACGGAATATCTCTTTCAATATATCCTCGTCGTCGGCCTCTAAAATAATTTGGTGCGCGCTTTCAACCACGGCGTCCGGATCATCATCATCCAGTTCTATAATAAATTTCATCCCAAACTCGTCATCACTGTCGGGGCCACTCACCATCATTTTTGAGTCGGGGTACAAAAATTCCCCTTCTTTCCCCCCAGCAATATCACGCAGGAGCACTCTCACCGCTATAGCATAGTCACGGCTGGCGCGTAGCGTGTCCCCCGGATTCCAATGCCCATCATGCTTGAAAGGGGGTTTCAGGATCAGCTTCGCTATTTCCCACTGAATATATTCTAGCACAGCGGTTTTGTTAGCCACTTCCATGCCTGTTTCGCCGCCGAATTCTTCGGAGTGAACTCGATAAACTCGAACGTTGTCGTCTTCTCTTATGAATGTCTCAACGTGTGCGATGGGGGTGCCATCATAAGTAGCGGTAAAATCTCTAGTGGGTGTCTTCAATGAAGTATCAAGCTTAACGGGTATCTGTTTAATCAAGTCATTGTAGTTTACATATGTGTTGGTGGTCAATTCAATGTGAGTGGGATTGTATTCATCATCCACCTCGTAGCTCCATTCGTACCAGCTTTCGTTTTCTAGCACGTTCGCTAGTTCATGAAGTTTGCCTCCGTCTACTATCCCATTACGCTTGAGGTAGGAAACAGCTAATTCTTGTATACCGTCGCCTGCGTCGTCAGCTTCGTCTATCTTCTCTGCTATCTCTTGAAAATTGTCGGGGCTATAGGCGTAGCCGCCGCCTTCGGGGTTGATGTGCTCGATATCGATAGGGATTTTTACCACAACTTGGTTCTTCTCTTCGTCTTGGATTCTATTGATAATACTGGCCCAGTCTTGCGAGCTATCATTAATGGTTGTATAGGTCACATAATCGCTGAGCCACTGATACCCATAATCAATTAATTCTTGCGGTAAATATTCAATAGCCTTACGCGTAACATCTTGAAAAGCGGATTCTTTGAAGGTGGTTTCATCAAAGACCAGCATTAATTCGGCAGCCACTTCGATGTAAGCTTCACCAGCGCCGTCGTCTTCGACATTGGCGCGCGTAATTTGAATGTGGCTCATCCGACGATTATAGTTGTCTTTGTACCCATCTACCTGGTCTTGCCATTGTTCTATAACACCTACGCTTGGTAGGTTGTCTTCGGTGCTGGTATCTACATGCGCTTGGCCAACCGTTTTGTAGCCTAATAGATTGTAAAACAATGCGCTATCTGATGTGTCCTGATACGTTCCCCCATGTCTTTCCCAGTTCCCTAGGTCAAGAGCGGTGCCATCCTTATCGAAGGCGCTTTCGTAGGGGTTATCCGAATCCTTCGAGCCTTCAATTCTTTTTATGGCCTCGGGCTGTTTTTCCTTGGCCCAGATGGTCACACTCTTTTGAAAATTGGGAAATTTGGTGCCGTAAACACGATCTTCCGGCACAGCTAAGGCGACGTCAAGCGGCGGATTGGTGTATTTTTTTATTCTCAAGCGTGAAAGAGGTTCAATGTCTCCTGTTAGTCGATCACTGTCACGAAACAGTTCTTCTTCGGCGCCTTCGACGGCATCTAAAAGCTCTTGATGAGTAACATTTTCCCCTTCAAGATAAGACGTCTTCATCCTGTTTAAATCGCTGTTTCTTACCACATACGCAATAAATCCATGTGCGTGGGCTTCTGCAACTGCACATTTATAATAAGATGCACCGCCGCCTCTAGAGGCTGGCGAGTGGCAGCTTTCAATGCGATCAAAATCACTCATTCGCAAAACATCGATGGGGTGTCGGCTGTAAATAATTGAGTTTTCTCCAGCGCTTAGGCCACTTTGTGCGGCGCCCGGGTTTTCACGATAAAAAGTTGACTTCTTACTCCACCATTGGCCCAACATTTCTAATGCGTTCATACCAGAAGGATGTGACGTCATGTCGGGGAAAGTTGCTGTAAGCTTTTCGCGATCCTTTTTGGACTCGGCTGCAGCCTTTTCAGCCGCCTCTCTATATTTATCGACCTTTGCGGTATCGTCAGCGTCAGCCGGATTCCAGTCAGGCTCTATTCCAAAGTCTTCTGGTTGTAGCTCGTCCGAAGTTTTCCATGCCTTGTGAGCCATATCATACAGGCGCGCGCCTTTTTGAAGGAGCTTTCCTATTTTAATTTGTCTTTTCTTTACAAATTTCATTGCGGCGGGACCAGATTGGCTCCAGCCCTTGTACATTTGAGGGGGCATGACTGTGGTTTTTCCGGGGGTTGGTTTTCCGGCCGGACTGGTCCCGGGCGGAACCGACAGCACATGATAAGTGGCGAGGCCTGTTGAAAAGTCGGGAGTGTAACCTGACTTGGTGAGCATCGTTTTGAGGGTATCAAGGTGTGTATCTTTCGATAACATAGGCTCGACGATGCGCATTCTGTCGCCAAAGATATTATTAAATGATAGGTCTTCGGCCTTAAGGTTATGAAGGACGTCATCTATGTGAGTTAATTCTTCGTCCGTTACTTCATTAATTTCTTCTTGGTTTAAGAAACTTTGAAAATTTTCAAATAGGTTTTTATACAGTTCAGTCATAATTAATCCCAATAATAATTAGTCTTTTACTAATCTTAAATCTACCATGCTTTCTAAATATATTACCCCATCGGACCAAAAAACCTTTGCAAAGTGTCCCTCAACAAGAAAAACAACGCCAAAAGGGGGAAGTGCGTCCTCTGCCATATAAAATTTTGGATTACTATATGTCACTAAGTCGCCTACTATAAAAGAATAATCATACTCTTTCACACGAGACACCTTTTATTTAAAAATTCTGTCGCGACTTGTGGCAAACAATTTTGGTAAAAACGATTTTTTTAATCTTAGCAAACGTTCGAACTTTGCCTTTTCCCGTGTGTCCGTATAGATACCAACAGGTTTCCTAATTTCTCCGTTTATTAATTGATCGTTAAAATCATAAAACTTTGATTTTGCAGGCGGTATACTGGCATGCGCGGCGTGGACCGATATCGCTAGGGCGAACAGAAGGCCAATTATTGTTCCAATTAATATTCTTCTACACATTATCATTTTATTTTTCCCTCGTATTCATAATTAGATCCCACAAAGCGGTAGTTACTCCCCAGTTGACATCTTGGCTGCGTCCCATATGGTGGTCATAATGCCACGGAATATATTTTTTACCCCACTCCACGTCCCGATGTGCCTTTTGGTGCATATAAAAATATCTCACTGCACAAAAACAAATTGTATAGTAAAACCAAGGAGCTATAAAATATATAGGGAAGTGAGCTATTTTAAGTATGTACAATGATAGAAGTTCTTTACGTATTGAAGGGGATAACCACTTCTCGTAACTCTCATCTCTATTTTTGTTCTTGCGACACGACTTGTGGTGAGAATGCCAATGAAAATTAAACCAGCTTTTTTTATTTTTTCCCAAGCCGTGTAAAACATATTTATGTAAACCCCATTCTAACCACGTTGCGTACAAGTAGCCAGCGACAATACATAAAAATATAAACACTACTTTCTCCTAATAATTAATCTAATCCCTCTTGATTCACTTAAAGGTAATTCTATTTGTTTTTCTTTCTCTTCGGGGTCGGGCCAATACTCTTCTTCTCGTTTGTCTCGCCCAATCAACTCTCTTTCTTCCAACGCTTCGAGTAGACCTTCAACAAAGCCTTCGTCCCATTTGTTGTCTTGGTACAAAGTGTTGTCGAGGAAACTCTCAAG
>TARA_R110000824_G_scaffold211072_3_pt1 | contig 24519 bp, 27 predicted proteins | sample TARA_R110000824 | Tara Oceans TARA_R110000824 (sample SAMEA4397747) | marine metagenome | biome: Polar Biome; feature: [MES] marine water layer (ENVO:01000295) within the mesopelagic zone...; material: water (ENVO:00002006), including particulate matter (ENVO:01000060) such...
GAGACTTGTTTCACAGAAAGGGATTAACAAAATCCTTACATCGGACAAAAAGATGGAAAAAAACCCGACATATCTGTTTGTCGCCGCCGCAGCGCTGATCGATCAGAATGACAGAATTCTCGTGCAAAAGCGACCGCAAGGCAAGCCAATGGCGGGCCTCTGGGAATTTCCCGGAGGCAAGGTGGAGGCCGGAGAGACCCCGGAAGCAGCTCTGGTTCGCGAGTTGCATGAAGAACTGGATATCGGTGTCAAAGAACCGGATTTAGAGCCCGTTGCCTTCGCCAGCGAGGCTGTGGAGGACCAGCATTTGATTCTCCTTCTTTATATATGTCGCGACTGGACGGGGCAGATCCAGAGTTCAGATTCACTGGACCTGCAATGGCTGCCGGTTGACGCAATCCATGAGCTGCCGATGCCGCCGGCAGATGGGCCATTGGTCCGAAAACTGTCATATGGTCTATCACATCCTGCCTAATCACCCGACTGGTCCTCAACATCCCGGGAAAGCGTCGTGGTGAGGGAAATCTGTCCGCTGCCTCGGCGCGCCGGCTTCGGCTGGTCTGGATGGGGGGCCCATGCGCAAAGATAGGTGATCGTAATTCTTTCCAGGAATTTTCCGTCAGTTCCCGCTTGATCCTGGAACAAAGAACTGATGATACGATAGACATCCCGTTTTATCGGAGAGACGTTGTCGATCAGGATATTGCTCCCTCCGACGTCTCTTATGTCGGAAAGCAACTGCTGGAGGCTTGAATATCTGAGGTTCAAATTGTCGCTGTCTGCCACGGGTAAAGTCAATCCAGCGCGGACCATGAGGTCTCCCGCCGTGCGCACATCGATTTGCGGGTGAATATGGGCCGAAACCCGATCTCCCTCGGCCTTCATCATTATAGATTTGAGGGACGGAAAGCTTTCTGCACTTACGAAGGCAGCGAGAAACAAACCGTCTGGAACCAATATCCTACGGCACAAAACAAGCGCGCCGGGCAGGTCATTGACGGTGTCCAGTGAACCCATATTGATGATCAAATCAAAGCTGTGATCTGCAAAAGGCAATCGATCGTCATCGCATAACACGCCGTCGAGGGACTGCGCAACGCGGGAGCTGGAGTCGGCGAACACCACTGCCATGCCCTGCGTTTCTAGCTCTTTTCCAAGCCTTGCCGCAGGCAGGCCGATTATCAGAGCCCGCCGAAATGTGCGCTTGACGACATTCAGTCGCTCCAGAATTTCTTCGACCATGACCTGAGACAGAAAATCCTCGCCATTTGCGCGCGCATAGGCGCGATCTCGGACGAGGCGTCTTCGTTTGCGGTTGAAAACTTCGGGAACATTGACTGTATCGGTCATAGGGTCTTGTGGCTTTAGGGGTCCTGGACAAAAAGATCAAATGTCCTTGCCCGTCATCTTCAGGTCATTGCTCGATTTTGCCCTGCCGGCAAGATGCCCCATATGCGGTGTCACGGTGGAAGCGGATAACCGTTTCTGTCTCGCTTGCTGGCAACAACTGGATTTTCTTGCAAAGCCATGGTGTGCTGCCTGCGGATCGCCGTTTGCTTTCGATCATCCTGACGATAGTCTTTGTGGAAAATGTCTGATCGAACCGCCAATGCATGATGGTGTCAGAGCCGTGGTGCGCTATGATGATCAGAGTTCGTTGATTGCGATGCGTTTGAAATATGGCACGCGTCTAGGGCTTGCAAAATTGATCGCAGAACATCTTCAAAAATTCGTCCCGGACTGTTCCGACAATGCGGTCATCGTTCCGGTCCCACTCCATCGATCGCGTCTTTGGCGCCGCGGGTTCAATCAGTCGGTTCTGATCGGCAGAGAACTTGCCCGCAGCACCGGCATCGGAATGGACTATGATGTGATTTGTCGATGCAAGGTTACCCCTCCACTTAGGGGTATGACCCGTGCGCAGCGGCGAAGAACCGTGGAAAAGGCATTTGCCCTTCACGCTGATGCACGGTCCAGCCTTGCCGGTAAGTCAATTCTATTGATTGACGATGTTTACACAAGTGGTTCGACCAGCAATGCCTGTGCTCGGTTGCTCAAACAAGCGGGTGCCGAACAAATACTCGTTTTCTGCTGGGCGCGGGTTATAAGCGAGTTCGGAAATGGCTAAGTAGCTGAGCAGATGCTGACCGCTTGATTTTTTCTGCTAATAGCCCATTTGCAGAGTGATGGTAGAAAGAGCGAAATATGACGAAAGTTGAAATATACACAAAATTTACTTGCGGCTTCTGCTTTCGGGCAAAGTCTTTGCTTGAAAGCAAAAATGTGAGTTTCGAAGAGACTGACATCACCATGGACGGTGGAAAACGTGAAGAAATGATCCAGCGTTCTGGAGGCCGCACGACCGTTCCGCAAATATTTATCGGCGACCGCCATGTTGGAGGATCGGACGATCTGTCTGCATTGAACCAGTCCGGCGAACTTGATGCGCTTCTGGCAAGTTGATCTGACTTGAAAATCGCGCTTGCCCAAATGTGCAGCGGCATTGATCCGACGGAAAATGCCGAACAGCTCCGCTCTTTCATCACCGAGGCTGCGGCGGGCGGGGCGGAGATGATCTTCACTCCAGAAATGACCGGATTGCTGGACCGGGATCGGTCGCGAGCGGCTGGATTTATCAGACGTGAAGCGGATGATATGGTCCTGTCGACCGCCCGTTCACACGCCATGAAGTCCCGGATATGGGTGCAGCTTGGATCGCTGGCAATCAAGAATTCCAGTAACCCGGACGAGAAATGGCTCAATCGCTCCTATCTGATCAATCCTGATGGTCAAATCGCGGCGCGCTATGACAAGATCCATCTGTTTGATGTTGATCTGAGTCCCGACGAATCCCTGCGGGAATCTTCTGCATATGCAGGCGGACACAATGCGGTTGTCGCTTCGATCCCCAATGCAACCATAGGATTGTCGATTTGCTATGACCTCCGGTTTTCCGGTCTTTACGAAGCCTTGACCAATACCGGCGCCGAAATATTGTCCATTCCCGCAGCGTTCACGGTTCCGACCGGAAAGGCTCATTGGGAAATATTGCTGAGGGCACGGGCGATCGAGGCCGGTGCTTTTGTTGTCGCGGCAGCGCAATATGGCGGGCATGAAGATGGCCGTTCCACTTATGGCCACTCGATGGTGATCGATCCTTGGGGCGAAATATTGCTCGATATGGGTGAGGGGACCGGGCTTGGTTTTTGCGACCTTGATTTGAGGAAAGTGCAGGAAGTGCGTTCGCGAATTCCCGCAGTTGCCAATCGCCAAAGGTTCGAACAACCGGTGAAAACAACATGATTATCTTTGACTTGATATGTGCGGATGGCAGGCATCGGTTCGAGGGCTGGTTCGGATCCTCAGTCGAATATTCAGAACAACAGGAACGTGGATTGCTTGACTGTCCGATCTGCGGCAGCAAAAATATCGCCAAGGCCGCCATGGCGCCCAATGTCGGCCGGAAGGGCAACCAGGAACCGGTTGCAATCAAACCAGCGGATAGTGGGTCAGAGCCTCAAGCGGCTAAACCGGTTAGTAACACCGCAGCCCTTCCGCCAGAATATAAGGAAATGCTTGGCAAACTCGCAAGGGCACAAAAAAAGTTGCTCGCGAATTCCGAATGGGTCGGAGATAAATTTGCCGACCGGGCTCGCGATATTCATTATGGCGATGCGGATGAAAAGCCTATTCACGGAACGGCGTCGCAGGAAGATGTCGCGGAGCTGGCAGAAGAAGGCATTGCAGCCTTGCCTTTGCCTCTGCCGGTTTTACCGCCCGAATCCAAAAATTGATTCTGGCATGCGGCTGCCAATTTGGTTAGACGCGCAAACATAATGCGCCCGTAGCTCAGTCGGATAGAGCATCAGATTCCTAATCTGGGGGCCACAGGTTCGAATCCTGTCGGGCGCACCAATATGCCATCGACGTAAGCACCGGTATTTGCACTGCTCGGGTGTTGTTGCCGCACCGCTCATTTACAATCAGCAGGACATCTCTGAGCCCAATTTCCTGATCTACTGGAAGGAATAAGCGGGCAAGATGTTTTGCATATTCAAGGGTTGAATGAACAGGAACGAAAGTTTGCCAGGCTGAAATGCAATCGTCCCACTTATCAGATCTTGGTACGGACGTTTTCAGATGAGATCTATTTCAAGACGCTTCCGGATATAAATTTCGGATGCTCATCGTAGGTAACCATTCACGCTGCTTTGAGCAAATGCTCGACTGCTTGCTGCATTTTTTGGGGCCGCTCATCCATGTTCCATCGCTTCAGACCGTCTTCGATAAGCTTTGCCTGTTCGCCCAAATCTTTTTCGCCGAACATGGCGGCTGTTCCCGCCAATTTGTGTAGCTGATCTGATATTTCATCGATTTCGCGATGGGAAAAGCTGCCATTTTTGATGAGGCGGGTCACACTGTCGATCAATTCTTCTTTGCGCAGGCGATAGCGTGCAATCAAATCATCAGACAAAGAGCTTGGAATATCTTTGGTCGCTGATCCTATATCCACCGATTTCTTCCGCATCAGCCAGTGTTGTACTACAGATTGGAGATCCGAGATGTCGACCGGTTTCGAAATATGGGCCTGCATGCCTGCATCCAGGCAATTTTGTATATCATCTCGAAATGCGTTTGCAGTAATGGCGATTATCGGGAGCGTTTCTTCGGATATGCCGCTTGCCCGGATTATTCGGGTAGCTTCATATCCGTCCATTTTTGGCATCTGAATATCCATAAGTACAAGATCGAAGGGATTTTTTTCGGATATAGATTGATTTATTTGTGCAATGGCTTCGGTTCCGTCGGACGCCAAGTCGGTTTCGTAGCCCATCCGCTTCGTCATAGCCTGAATGAGAATTTGGTTCACGTCGTGATCCTCCACCAAAAGCAGCCGAGCTTTTGCAGTGGGTATATTGGAAGTTTTTGTCTGGCGCTGAAGCGGTGTATATGCGGGCACGCATGCCATTTCCTGAATTTGCGTCATGCTTTTTCCTTCTTTTTGGCGCTCGTTAGTTGATTTTTCGGATCAATCAGGATTTCACGTGAGCCAATATGAAAGACGGCAATTCGACGCCTCAGTTAAGTTAAAAATTTTAATGTTCCAGCTGTTACGGAATATGGAAGGATTGCGGACGGTTTGTCGTCAGACAGGATCTCAGGGCCGCGGTATCGGATACAATCCGCTTCCCCCAACCTAAATCTTTAAAAATCACCTCAAATCTCGCAGTATTTCGGCTGAAATGACATTTTTTTCTATCATGGTCCCGAGCACGATGGTTAATTTCTATCGATTTGGTCCGTTATTACATCGAGACATAATCACCTTGGGTTTGATCTGAATATTTCCAGTTCATTCTCTCGCGCCGATTGTGGCTGGAAAGTTAACGACAAAGGAACTGAAATTGGCGACCATCCTTTTTGCAGATGACGATGCTCTGCTGGGCGATTTGGTTCATCACAAGCTCGAGTCTTGTGGTCACCATGTAACTGTCGTTGACAATGGATATAGCGTCCTGCCTGTCGCAATCCGAGTTCGGCCTGACCTTATAATATTGGACAACCGGATGCCTGGTCTGAGGGGACCTGAAGTGCTGCCCATCCTAAAAAGGCATGCGAAAATTGCGAAGATACCAGTGTTGATGCTGACGAGCCAGACTGGCAAAAGCGATATGACCGAGGCTTATCGGGCAGGCGCTGCAGATTATATGGCGAAGCCATTTTTACCACAAGATTTGGCCGACCGGATTTCAACATTGCTAATTTCGCAGAAATCCATGCAAACAGCTGGGCTAACATCATGAAGTCCGCATTTAATCGGACCGGTGGGACTGGAAGGTTTAATGATTTCCTTCGAATAGACCGCACAGCTGGGATCACATTATTATTGGGAATAATTGTGCTGCTCTGCGCGACAATTTTCTCGTGGAATTTGACGAAGACCACAACATATGAGCGCAATCTTGCGGCTTTTAAAACTTTATCCAAAGATAGCGAACTAGCGCTCACACACAGGATCGAATCTTATCGGCAATCACTGGATAGTGGTGCAGCGCTATTCGCATCGTCCGATCGAGTGACGAAAAATGACTGGAAAACTTTCGTCGATATTCTCAAGATTGAGGAAACACTGCCTGGCATCAATGGTATTGGCTATATTGAGCAAGTGTTGCGTTCCGAGGAAACGGAATATTTGAAAGATCTCTCATCCCGCGGAGTTTCCGGTTTCGCGGTGCATCCGCGCACACAATGGTCTGAAATTCTGCCGATTGCCTACATCGAGCCAATGGCCAGCAATAAAGAGGCCGTGGGCTTGGATATTGGCTTCGAAGCCAATCGTCGCTCGGCGGCCTATCAGGCACGAGATACAGGAAAAGCAACAATCACAAGGCGTATCTTTCTCGTGCAGGACAAGGAAAAAAGCGCAGGGTTTCTGCTGCTCCGTCCAATATATCAATCGGGACGTCCCCTGGAATCTGTCTCGCAGCGCCGCGCTGCTTTTAAGGGTTGGATATACGCCCCATTTATCGCCTCCCGTTTCATGCAGGGCCTGACTGCAAGCCAAGGCACGAATTTCGGGATCATTGTTCATGATGGAAATTCCACCAGTGAAGCGCAATTGATTTTCAAGAATGACCAGGCTTCCGAAAAACATCGATCCGCCCAATATCAGGTAACAAAAACCTTGCCGATCATGGGGCAGCAATGGACTGTGTCCTGGCACAGCACTCCCGAATTCGAGAGCAGTGTCGGGACAAAAGAACCGATGTTCGTGCTGATTGGTGGACTGGCCCTGATTTTGGGTTTTGCTACGCTTGTCATATTCTATGCCCGTCGCGAAGCCTATGTGAAAGACGAAGTCGAAAGCAAAACCCAGATACTTGTGGACAAGGAAAAGGAGATTGTCAGAGCTTTGAACGTCGCCGAAGCTGCGACGGGTGCCAAATCCAAATTCCTTGCCAATATGAGCCATGAAATTCGCACGCCGATGAATGGCGTTATCGGCTTTACCCAATTGCTGGACGATGGCACGCTGAACGAAACGCAAAGGAAATATGTCAGGCTGATATCGGATTCCGGTTCAGCGATGATGACTTTGCTGAACGACATCCTGGACATTTCAAAAGTCGATGCCGGATCGATGGCGATCACGCCAGAGCCGTTTGATGTGCGTCATTTGTTGAATAGCTGTGTGAAGCTTTTTTCTCCTAATGCAGAAGAGAAAAACCTGGTAATTCACATTGAGGTGGACAAAAATCTACCACTTTGGGTTCAAGTGGATGGGTTCCGGTTGCGCCAGATCGTGATGAATCTATTAGCTAATGGTATTAAATTCACGGAAACCGGATATGTTACGATATCTGCCGCTTTTATCGATGGCGGGCAGTCCGGGGAAGCTGGCGGGTGCCATTCGGAGTTGTGTCTCTCAGTAGCTGATACTGGAGTGGGTATTGCATCTGATCGGCAAGAATCGATTTTTGAACCGTTCATCCAGGAGGATGACTCAACAGCAAGAAAATATGGCGGCAGCGGATTGGGTTTGACCATTTGCAAACAGCTTACGGAGCTTATGGGCGGCTCGATCTCCATGGAAAGCGAAGTTGGCCGCGGTTCAACATTCACTGTCAAAATACCAGTAGATAAGCTTGAGCGGAAAAAGTCCGACAATCTCATTGAATTTCCAACCCAGCAGGAAACTGCTTCCAACAATGGGGTGATCGCAAGGCGGATTTTGGTGGCGGAAGATCACGACGTGAATCAGGTGCTGATTGGAGAAATGCTGACGAGGCTTGGCTATGATTATGAATTAGCGGTTGATGGTGCGGAAGCCGTTGCGATGATCAGAAAGGCTGAGCTCGCAAATAATCAATATGATTTGGCCCTGATGGACTTGCAGATGCCTTATGTGGACGGGATAAAGGCGACCCGCATGGTACGGGAACAAGGTATCGACGCAAATATCCTTCCCATTGTAGCGCTAACCGCAAATGCTTTTGATCAAGATATCGAGCTTTGCCTGAAAGCCGGTATGCAAGCGCATCTAGCAAAACCGTTGGCAATTGAAGATCTGAGAAAAGCAGTGCTTGATTGGGCTGCTTGAGGCTTGGTCTGATGCCCACATCCTCGGTGCTGATGGTATAATCGCCAGCAATGTTGCGCTCGTATGATCAAAGGTAGAGTTGCTCAAAGACGGAGATGCAGAAGGTCAGGCGACCTGAAGGCCAAGGTCAATTGGCGCGACTGTCTTCGGCTTAAGATTTTTCGATTCAAGCCGTTAACGAATATACTAGATCGCCTCGGATATTATAGTTTCCGGTCCGATTGCGAAATGGTTAAAAGGTTCCCAATGGTCAATCACGTAGCCTCGAATGAAGTTCATGCTCCACAAAATGGATCTGAAATTATACGAGGCATCCGTATGAGCGGGAAGATGCCACGCAAAGAGATCTGGAAGGCTGTTCCTCTTCTCCTGGTGTTGCTCACGGCTCTTTCGGTGCTCGTCTTTGGCTGGGGTGTCGGCATTAAGGAACTGACCAGTCTTCACCCGTCTTTTGCAGCCATGGTTCCGAGTACTGCACTGCTGTTCGCATTATCTTCCGCAGGCCTTGTTTTCTGGATGGTTCGTCCCGGACAAGGTTCTTCGGTGATTTTTGTGCAATTGGTCGCGCTCGTGATGCTCATGGTGCCTGCAATCAACCTTTTCATAATTATAGGATCTAGCGCATCCGGGATTGATGCCACAATATGGCCAGATAATTCGTCCTTTGTGGTTGAGCATATGTCGGTCGCAACATCGCTTTGCTTTTGCCTTTTGGGAATCGCGCTACTCAGACTGCCGAACCAGAGCGCAAAGGATCCACTCTATAATTTTTCCGCGACGCTAGGTGCAGGAATCGCTTTATTGGCGTTGATCGCTTATGCTTTTGGTGCCTCCTCCCTGTATGATGTGGCATTGTTTACAACGATGGCCTTCCATACCACGACGGCGTTTGCAGTGCTTTTTACAATGCTTTTGCTTGCTCGTCCTGATCGTGGGTGGGTATCAATATTGGTTGCGGACGGACGTGGAAGCGCCAGCGCACGCCGGATGATGCCGTTTCTGCTGGGCGTACCATTTTTGCTCAGCCTATTGGCGAATTGGGCACTCAAAAACGAAATTTTTGATGGCAACTTTCAATTGAGCGTGCTGGCGGTGGTGACGATGCTGCTTCTCGGCAGCGTGTCGATCCGCGTCGCTCGCATCGAGAATCATGCAGAGCGCTTGCAAGTGGACGCTAGTTTGCGGCTGGCTTCCTCCCGAGCTGCAATCAAAGCAAAATCAAGTTTCCTGGCAAATATGAGCCATGAAATACGAACGCCGATGAACGGTGTAATGGGATTCACTCAGCTGCTTCTGGATAGCAAGCTGGATGCCGAACAACGCCAATATGCTGAACTAATCTCGGAGTCCGGGCTCTCGATGGTCGCATTGATCAACGATATTCTGGATATATCGAAAATTGATGCGGGTCAGATGACTTTGGCGAACGAAACCATTGATATTCGTCACTCGATCGATGGCTCTGTCCGGTTAATGAAAGCGGCTGCTGCACAAAAGGGCCTTACACTTCAATCGCAATATGAAGAATCATTGCCACAAGAATTCCTTGGCGATCAATTGCGTATCCGCCAGATACTCTCAAATCTCATTGGTAACGCAATCAAATTTACTCATCAGGGAGGTATTACGGTTCATGCTGAGAGAGTAGGTTTCGGAGACCGCCAGTCGATCGAAATCGCGGTTACCGATACAGGCATCGGTATAGCTCCCGAACGTCAATCAGCGATCTTCGACGAATTTAGCCAAGCAGATGAGTCAACGGCACGGAAATTTGGCGGTACTGGCCTCGGCTTGGCTATTAGTCGGCAGCTTGCGGAGTTGATGGGTGGCTCTATTCGATTGCAGAGCGAATATGGAGCAGGAACGACTTTTTTTGTAAAACTTCCGATCCGGCCGTTGAAGATCGATAGTCAGACACTTGCGGACGATCCTCTTGATACCGTGAATGTGACGACCGCCGCTGCCAATGTCCGGAAAATTCTCGTTGTCGAAGATAATCAGATAAATCAGCATCTTATTAAAGCTGTATTGGAGAAACACGGTCATAAATTCGTAATTGTCCATGACGGACTGCTGGCGATCGAGACCCTGCAAACGGCGCGCGATAGCGGGGATCCTTTCGAGTTGGTTCTGATGGATATTCAGATGCCTGAACTGGACGGAATTGAAGCCACGAAGATTATCCGTGAAAGAGGCTTTTCGTCCAGCGGCCTGCCAATAATCGCCATGACCGCCAACGCATATGAAGAGGATGTGAAAGATGCACTTTCGGCTGGAATGCAGGCGCATTTGGCCAAGCCGCTTAACATCGCTCAACTTCAAGCAGTACTCGAAGAATGGACCCCGTCAGGCGACCAGACCAACGTCTAGCTAGCTAACTCCCCCGGGGTGTCATCAGTTGGATGATCTGATAGATCATGCGTTGGTGACCAGCAGCATATTAAGAAAATTCGAGCGACATTCAAAGCCATCCAAATTCTCGAACTCTGGTGATCTGAAATTGAATTTACAACTATAGGAAATTTTCGCTTGTCGGCCTGCGCGTTTACACGCTGCAAATTTTTAGGCGGTGGAAATCTATTCTATCCAAAGAATTTGTCATCCCGTTTGCCTGATAGAATATCCAGAGCTTCCACTATTCTAAGCGCTGGCAGAAAAAGTTGCTGATTATCGAGTTCGGATAATATCTCTTCAAGCGAGCGCATGAGATTAGATTTCTGATGCTTTTCAGCGTTATCGGTCATGCTACTACTTCTCCAGAGACGCAGAGTTATCGATGTTTGCTGTCTGCTTCGAGGACATCGGCCCTAGTTTCTTGACGGGAGATGATCGATATTATTAATCTCGTTGGTCGATTTCCTCATTTTAAATTATCCACCTGGAAATTGTACTTTAGGCATTCTAGCGATCTCTGAGTCGGTTGCGCTGCAAGTTTCCAGACCGTATGAAGACCAGCAATTTATGAGGCTTAATCTTGGAAGATATCACGCCAGAGTCATCGCGTGTGGCAAAATTGACTGCAAAGCAGCGAGAATGCTTGCATCTGGTGGTGCTTCGTAAATCCTCGAAGGAAATTGCCCGAATTCTGAAAATCTCCAAGCCGGCAGTGGATCAACGTTTGATCGGCGCCCGCAAGGTGCTGGGGGCGTCTACTCGAGACGAAGCCGCTTTAATATATGCCAGAGCTTCCGGCACCTATGACCGGATACTATATGATCCGGTAGGTGTTCCATTCGATGATGCTTTCGGTCAAGGAGGCCCTCAGGACGAGCGATCAAGTCCAAGTCTGTTGGAGGAAACATCCAGCCCATATGATGTGGATGTCGGGCATGATTTGAATTTTTGGCCGCAAATCCTGAAAGAGCCGGAAAGCAATTGGGGAACCGTTCAGAGAATTGCCATAATAATCGTTTTGACTATCGGAATTCTGGCAATTGTATTGATTGGTTTGTCAGTTTCTCAGTCGCTTTCCAGTTTGTTGGCAGCCTAACCAGCCACTGGATTTTTATATTTTGAAACCGCAGGAAATCCGCGTTTTGCGGAAAGGAGAGGCTATGTCTGGTGATCTAGCGCTGACTTGCGTGCCGCACTTGATGAACAACTTGGTGCAAGCGCTTCGCTATATCGGTGCTCCGGTGGCAAGAGCGCTGGCTACCGCTTGTAGGGTGGTAAAGGCACTGATGGCGCTCATTGGGTCCATCGGCGATGTTGCTCGGCTGGGCGTTGATCTGCCCGGCTGCTGGGCGGAATTTCCCGGTTTGGCTCCGCATGAAAAATGTCCATCCGCACAGCAATGCATCGGCACGGTAAGTTATAAATTTTTGCTGTCTGAACGATGAGAGGTTGACTGAAATGCTTGGGAATGTTCCATCGAGGAAATGCGAACTCTCGTTTTTATTTTCCTCTTGGGCGCAATCTGCATTTATGCGCTGTATAGGGGAGGGGGGCCGGAACGCTGGGTTGCGTGTGTTGTCATCGGAATGGTGGCTCTGGATCCAGCCGTCCATCTTTTCACCCCGCTTGAATATGCCACACTCGATCCAGGACATCTGGTCATCGATTTGGTCGCATGGACCGGTCTTTTCGCGATTGCGCTTCGCGCAAATAGGTTCTGGCCACTATGGGTAGTTTCCCTTCAGACAATCGCGCTAGTGTCTCACGCCACAAGGCTGCTCGACGTGACGATCCAGCCAAAAGCTTATATGATCATGCAAATAGGTTCTTCTTATCCCTTGCTGGCCGCGCTGATGATAGGGACTTTTTTCCATCAGAAAAGACTGAAAGCCGCAGGGATCGACAGACCTTGGCGCAATTCATAGAGATTATAGAGCCGGACGAAGCCGACAGGATTTCCCTAAAGTTGCTTGATGAATTTGGTTCAATTGGTCGCATGCTGGGCGCGTCCGAAGCGGCATTACATCGGGTTTTAGCTGGGAATAATGCGGTATTGAGGTTGATCAAGGCCACTGAAAAATTCATGGTCGCTAATCTAGCCGATGATCTGCCGCGGACACTTATTTCGGCTACCGATCAGCGGCTGGTGGATTATCTGCGGGCCAAGATCGGATATCGCTCAACAGAAACAATGCTCATATTATTCTTGGATAGCGCAAACCGTCTCCTGATTGATCAGGAGTTTGGCGAAGGTTCCCCACGGCGAATTTTTGTTCAGCCGCGCACTATTTTGAAACGCGCACTGGAACTCGATGCAAGCGGGATGATCTTAGTTCATAATCACCCTGGCGGGAATGCGTTGCCAAGCAAAAAAGATATAGAATTTACAAGGTCGATCAACGCATTATGTTCGGAACTCGAAATATGTCTGCATGACCATATTATTATCTCCAGCGACCATTGGGTCAGTTTTCGGAAGTTAAAGATAATATAAACTTTAAAGTAGCGGCCGAGCATGGCGGGCTGGCAGAGAAGAATGTTCTACTTGCAGTTCACGGCATTTTATTCATCTCAAACTCGTGCAATTTTTGGTGATCTGGCATGGAAGTCTACACCGCAAGCATCAATCGCGGAGGCACAGAGCCGTCAGTGTTGCACACTCAGGCTTGTATGAATAATCTCAATGTTTTCGGGATTTTAAGCCGCCGGTAAAAATCAAGACCAATGCACCATCGATGTAATGACCGCTTAAAGGCATGCAGCTTCTACCGTCATTGACTCTGAGTATCTGATTTTATGTCAGGTCAGAGGAGTTGGTCGCAATCGCACAATTTATCAGATCTAATGCGGTAGCATGGATGCGCAGATTGACCCTGATTTCAGGTTTTTCAGTGATCATTTGCACAGTCGGCTCAAGCGAACGGGCAAAGGCTGTTACTACCGCAATCGTTGCTTCAGCAGTTGTCGAGGCCAAAGTTGTAATTCATCGCCGCGTTGAACTCCTGCAAGACGGATCGATTGATTCCGATGTTCTGGACGGACCTGGTTTGATGCAAGTGAATATAAAGGAATGTGATACGGAGGCACGCCGAATGAAGAAGAATTGTGTGTTTCTGATCTATGAAATTCAATAATATCTTGGTCTGTGAACGGATCCAGAACGGTCCCTCAGAGGCAAGTTAGGGATTGTTCAGCTCAACGACCGTGTTTGGAAGGTTCGGAGCTATCCAATTCTACCTGTCTCAATGCGTTGATCGCTTCTTCGACTTTTATTGCAGGAATTGCCAGATCGTTCTCATCGAGAAAAGTCAAAACATCTTGGAGCTTTTTGATCAAGTTGCGCACATTGATATTCCCATCTGTCATGCCCTAAGATATTTGTCGGCTGGAAAACCGTTGTGCAGCATCTTGTATACAGTCTCGGTTTTATGAAGCTAGAAGCTAGCCGATTGTTCAACTTAAGCCGCGCTATTACATTTAAGTGATTACAAATTCAATAAAAACTATGCGATTGTGGCAGGAATTAAAAATATTTGTCATATTATTTCAATCCGACACAAGCAATTGAGCCTACCCGGTCGATATTTTGTACTAATATTTGTTAGTCATGTTTCGGGGAAGTGGTTCCGCGGTTAAATTGAGTTTTGCTTGTCAGGGCGTCTTAAGTTTCCTCGCTTCAGCATCAACCACATTGTGAGGTCGATACTTTATGGCGATATTGCGCGTCATTGACAGGAGGCGCGCTCATTCGCAGAGCGGCGACAAGCTGAAGCTCGTGAAATGTCTGTTGAGTTGCAGCCAGAATTTATTCGGAGACTAATCCAAGTCACCAATTTGCGAGATTTCGGGTGGGACGGATCTTTTTTAAATGCCCCAGATCAGTGAACGTAAGGGCGGGCAGATCAAACGCAATGCAGCTAATTCTTAGGAGTAGATGTTCAATTGGGTAGGGCGAAATAATCGACCTACCCAATCCTGAAAAACGCATACCAGGTGGAATACGTTTACCAAGATTGTGGCCTGCGGGGGCTGAACAATCTCGGCGGAAAGTATGCAAACTTTCCATTTGTGCCTTATTTCAATTTGGCAGGCTCAGATCAATTGATATCGATCTCGATTTGGCGGGGTAGTGGGATTTTACAACCAAAGTGGGGATTATATTGTACTGGCCATTCGCTCCGCTGTTGGAAATCTAAGGTCTTTTGCGCCGATGCAGAAGGATTTGTTTTGGCGGAACTCGCGATATTCAGCGGGTTACTGTTCACTCTGACTCTTTCGTCGATTTCCGTTCATCAGAAGCTATTTTGCGCGAAAGACTGGCGAAACGAGCAGCTATAGGCGTGCGAAACCCCATCAGAGAACCAGTGAATAAATGAGCCAAAAGTGTTTGAGGAGAGGCTTAGAAAAACTCTTGCTGGAGAACTTAATTTTCTCCTAACGGGCCGTAAATGTCTATGAAAGAAGTTATATACGCTGCCACATCGGATGCCGCTTGAAGCGAATTTTCTATTGTGACGGCATAAAGATGGAATGATATGAAACCAATTGATAGCTACTCGGCCATTAATAAGAGGTTGAATCGACGGGCTTCGAACGAAGTGTCGGAGGAAACCGGGAAAGGTGCTGCGGGCACCGTGAAAGCAAGCATGCCAAATAGAAAGTCGACAATTGCTGAAGAGTTGCTGAGCAAGCGTCCGTCATTCAATGCGGAAAAGGTTGCGACCCTGAAGGCACAAATCGCTTCCGGCGCATATTTTGTCGATCTCGACCTACTGGCCGCCAAAATTCTCGATGCCGGAGTGCTAGCGGAATATTCAGGAATTTGAATCAGGAAGGCATTGATTTGAACGATGGCTAGTCACCAAGTTGCTCGGCCAGTACAATTGATGCGAACGATTGGCTGAGATTGGAGAGAAACCGTTCGGAGTGGCTGCCACGGGTATTACGGGAGCCAGATAGAGTTGCTGTTTTTGCGATCTGCTGATCAAGCCGACATATGGTTTGAGCGTGCGCTGCCCCGTCTGATCGCAGTGAAAATTTAATTTCGATAAAAATCGCGAACGCCAATTGTTGGCACGTTAATTGCTTATCTCTCCTGCAGCAGGAGAATTTAAGCAAGACATGTCCGACCTATCCATCATCCAAACCCAGCAATGGCAAATCAAGCCATGTGCATCCGCGAGATACGGGCGCCTTCCAGCAGTCGCTGATCTGGACGCCGAGAAGTTTGCGACTTTCCCGCAACAGGCGCCGGTGGCCCCCAAGCGGGATCTGACGGTTCGCACCACGGACTGCCGCCAGATCACAGGCAATAATCTCTATCATCAGAGCCGTTTAGCAGAACCCCAGTCGTTCGATGGAGCGGTTCGTGAGGGCTCCCCGATGCTCAGCTCAAGGGGATTATAAGTGAAAATGCCACCAAATCTTTTCGCGCTGGACCGAATTGCCGGTCTGACAAAATCCAGGCTGCTGCCGATGGCTACGCTTTTGCTTGTCATCTTCACGCTTTTGCCCGGTATCCCGCACATAGTCATTTTGTTGGCAGCCGCTTTCGCAGGTGGAATCGCCTGTTATCTGATCAGCAAGCCGGCGCCTGGCGCTGAAACTGGCGAACCAGCTGCACAGGACCCTCTGGAGCCAATCGGTGACGAGGATGTTTCTGACAATATCCTGATCGCTGTTGAAATTGGATATGGTCTTTTCCCTCTGGTCGAAGACGGCAAAGGCACGCCGTTGATGACACGGATTGCCGGTGTCCGCAGTCAGATGTCCGCTGAGATCGGCTTTGCCGTCCCGTTCGTCCAGATTAAGGTCAATTTGTCGCTGGAACCCAATGCCTATCGGATCGCAATTGACGGTGTGATTATGGGCGAAGGTGCCGTCTGGCCCGATGAATTGGTCGCACTTGATGATGGTTATGCGGAATCAGCAATCGAGGGGCGGCCCTGCAAAGATCCTACGTTCCGGATGGATGCGTTTTGGATCAGCCTGGACACAAAATCGCTAGCAATTGCCGAAGGCTATATTGTGATCGACGGCTCTACGATGATCGCGACTCATCTCAGCGATATCGTGCGGCGCAATGCAGCAAAATTATTCGGTATGGAGGATGCGCAAAAGCTGCTGGACCTCCTTAGTGAAACATCGCCGGAGGCCGTTAGCAATATCACCGCTCAGTCTTTGTCGGTAACCGATCTCACCACAATATGCCTCGAGCTTCTCGGCGAAAAAGTGCCGATCAAACCCTTTCAGCAAATCTTCCTGGCGATATTGGAAGCGTCGAGAATTCACTCTGAAATGCCACAGATGGTCGATGCTGTCAGGCAGAATATTGGCCAGTTGATTGTCCAATCCATGGTGCCAACCAGTCTGCCTCTACCTGTCGTGACTCTGGATACCGAGCTTGAGAGCTTGATGGTCAAGGCATTACAGCTGGAAGAGAGTGGCTGCCACTCGATCGAACCGCGCCTGGCGCAAGAGATAATCCAAGCCTTTGATGGTGCCGCGCGGCGCTTGCCGTCGGAAGTCCGCAATGTTGCTTTGATCACTCTGCCGGTTTTGCGGCGACCGCTTAGCATCCTGCTTAAACAGCGGTTTCCAGACCTGACGGTGCTTTCTTACCGAGAATTACCAGACGACAAATCAATCGAAGTGCTGACGAAAATCGGCGTTCCGCAGTCCGACCAGACGATGGCTGCCACCGACGCAAATCAAATTTAATGACCAACCGGGAACAGAATATGTTGAAGATAAAAAGTCGAGCATCGCAAGCTTTTGGGGCGATGCAAATGGATGAAAACAGGCTGATCGAGGAGCATCAGTCACTGGTGACCAAGATTGCCTGGCAGGTGAAATCATTCGCAGCCGATCAGATGGAAATCGAAGACCTTATTCAGGTCGGGCTTGTTGCGATGGTCGAGGCCGCAAAAAGATACGTAGATCAGGGGCATAGCTTCAGCACTTATCTGTACGTCCGCGTTCGCGGTGCCATGATTGACGACCTGAGGGCGACTTGCAATTTGCGTAGAACATCGGTCGACTGGCACAAAAAAGTGCGCGGTTTCAGAGGGAAGCTCTCGCAGGAATTGGGCCATGAGCCGAGCGATGCAGAACTAGCGGTTGCGATGGATATGGCGCCGAGGGATTTCCGCAAAAATACCGACCGCGCAATTGATATTCACGTCGGCTCACTCGATGAAGTCTATTGCGATTCCAGTAGCTGGTTTACAGATCAAGAAGATGATCAGCATCAAAAATTGGAAAAGTCGCAAATGGCTGAGTTGCTTTCTGCGAAACTCAAGCAACTGAACGAGCGTGAGCAATTGGTGCTAAACTGCTATTTTGTCGAGGAAATGCAGTTAGATGAGATCGGGTCAATTCTCGATGTATCATCAGTGCGCATTTGTCAGATCAAAAAGCGCGCATTGGAGAAGCTTCAAACGGCAATGACTGCAGCCTAAGTTTGAAGCATGATATGTACCATCAAGGCTGAGTTGGTTTTCCTGAGCCAACAAGACATTCCCGGTCGGTAAGCAGCCTGAATGTGTACGTGCTCGCCATATTATCGGTGTTTTCAAATTTGAATTTATAGAAAGTGTCGAATTTCCGACGGTTTGTGCCGAGAGTGTCAACTTTCCGACAGGGCTGACGATTTCCCGACAGTCTGAGCGACGATCTTTCCCAGACGTTTGCCATTATTGAAACTGGCACGCCCATTGCAAAGTAGTTGGTAGCACTAGAATATTTGTTCCGGTGCTCGATCTACAACGTGAGGAATAGCAATGATCACCAACGTACAGAGCCCTAGTCTGGTCACTAGGTTTCCGGAAATTGGCGATCTGCTAACGAGTGTTGCAACGTTTCACTCGGGCCATTCCTGTTCATCTTCTGCCGCGCAAATACCCCGCACAATTTGCGCAGCATATCCAGATGGACATAAAGGAACAAGGGATCCTGTCGTGGTTTACCGCGATGGTCCATTTAATTTTGTTCCGGCAACCTCCAGCCAACCACTGCGTATCGCGTTTCGCGACGCGGACAGAGAATTTGGTCTGTCTTGCATCGTTGAATCGATGCGCGGTGGTAATGGCCCAGCCGTTGCAGACCCCCATTCCATAAGTCTTTATAAATATGCTGCCCGCGTGGCACGAAGTGACGCCAATGTCATGATCACTGGCAAGAGCGATGCTGGCAAAGAAGGTATGTCCGTCGATAATGAAGGTCTGTCGGCCTGAGGCAAGGGCATCTTCAACCAGGACAAGATGCAGCTGGTTTCATCGAGAAATGTTGAACCGTAGCGGCAACCCAGCGAATTTTTAATCGCCAAGCCTCTTTTCAACGACAACGAAAAATTATCTGGAAAAGCAATTGAACATGACTTCTGAGTGCCGAATTCAACGAAGCTCTAGCGACCATAATGTTGCTGAAGAGTGCCGGGTTTCGGCGACCGGTTCCGATGATCTCATCGCTTCACTGTTTACTGATCTTCATCATGCGCTTGACATGATGATTGCAAGTGCTCGGTCCGGCGCGGATGATGGGCTTGTCCAGTATAGAGCGAGAGCGACGTCTATTCTGGCTGCTCTGGATGAAAAGCTGAACTTCGAAGTCGCAGGCGAACTCGCTCAAACCTTGCGCATAATTTACGCGGAAGCGGCAAAACGTATTCAGTTGGAAACGAGCGAGCTATGCGTAGAGCGTGTCGAATCTGCTCGAGAAATGATTGGTGAGATTGAGAAGACTTGGAACGGGATCGTGCCAGACAATTCCAATCTCTAGATCGCCATTTGGTGATCTACTGAATTGCCCACTTGCCAGTCGATATCGTGCTTACGCATCTTGTCGATCAATGTCGTTCTCTTGATGTTGATCGAGCGTGCTGCCTGAGAGACAACGCCACGCGATCCATCGAGTGCTTTCATGATAATACGGCGTTCTTCGTGTTGCAGATGAAGATTCAAATCACGGATATTATCTTCCCGGTGCGCAGCCACTGGGATATGCGGAGTCTGGATAACCGGTGCAGCCTGATTGATTGGCGAGCTATCCGATTGATCAGATGTCGCAACGTCAGCTTTCTGGCCGGTTCGGTGGAGTTCGGATTGCACCAGCATGGCAACGTCAGAAGCTAACACCTGAGCGCCGGAAAAGAAGACGGAGGCGCGTTCCACGACGTTGCGCAGTTCGCGGACGTTGCCTGGCCAGTCGTAGCACTGCATTACGGCAAACGCCTCGGCGGTAAAAATGGGGAGGGGGTTTTTATCGCCCTGGTTTTTCAGGAAATGAGCAAACAAAGCGGGAATATCTTCCGTCCGCTCGTTAAGTGCAGGCACTTCGACCGGCACCACGCAGAGGCGATAGTAAAGATCTTCGCGGAAGGATTTGGCTTTTATGCATTCGCCGATATGTTTGTGTGTCGCGGCGATTACTCTGACGTCTACACCGATATTGCGATTGCCGCCCACGCGGTTGACGATACGTGTTTCCAGGACACGCAGCAGCTTGACCTGCATGTCAATGGGCATATCGCCAATTTCATCCAGGAATATCGTACCGCTATTGGCTTGTTCGAACAGTCCTACATGCTGTTTTACGGCGCCGGTAAAGCTGCCCTTCTCGTGACCAAAAAGTTCGGATTCGATCAAATGTTCGGGCAATGCTCCACAATTGACGGCAATATTGGGAGCGTTGCTACGATCGGAAATCGCATGAATCGCGTCGGCCACTACTTCCTTGCCGCTACCGGAAGGTCCCGTAATCATGATGGAGCTATCGCAGCGGGCGGCGAATTTGATAATTGTCCGCAACTGCTGCATTTTTGGACTATCGCCAATCAGCTTTTCAGCAAGCAACGTCTCTAAATTTACATCGGTCATTATACTACCCAGATAACAAATACACACGCATCCCCGAACTGCCGGGGAAGGGTGGCTCGAAGATCCCGCAATCGTCGAACCGTCACCTGGTAACATTGGAAATGGACGAAGATTGTTAAATTTGGGTTAATGGGATGGGGGGCGAGTTGCGAGGATCTGGCTGGTGGCCGTTCTCACTCTTCGTAACATAGCGCTCCGGGCGCTTGGCCGGATTTTCGATTTTACTGGCGGCGCGGGTTAACGCTGCGCCGCGCCTGGCGCGACTGAGAGACCCTCTGGTTCATGCAGCAAGAGTGAATGTGGCTTGTTCCGGTCCGTCTAAAGGCGGGGCTGTGTCCCGGACTTCAGAACGGGGCGCTGGATAGAAGCGCCTCGATTTTTTCCAAGCACCCTGGCGAAACAGCAACGAAAATCATGCGATTGTCGGCCGGGTTGGGGGATTTTTCAAGCAACCCCTGTTCGACCATGACATTTATATATCTCATTGCAGTCGTCATCGGGATACCGGAGCTATGCGCTATGGCTGACACAGTCACCTGCTCGTCTTTAAGGCCACAAATGTAAATATCGAGACACATGTTCCAGCATGAGTCGGCGAAGAGGCCATTTCCAGCATCCAATGTGCCGGTCTTTAGTCGTCCCCAGTGCAAACATTTCTGGGCACGATCAAGCAAGACATCGCGGGTCAATTTGTCGTTGGTGGGGGAAATATCATTGCCAGTCGAAGCGATTGGAACGGACATCCGCTTTTCCAGGATATCGAAACGTTCATTGGCCAGCTTCATGGTCAAGCGAAGTTCGGCGAGTTCGGCTTCTACATTATCCATTGTCTCTACGCTGCAATTCCGGAGCCCCCTAGTTTTTTATACATTTCCAACGAAAATATATATCCACGCCTCTCAGCGCGTTCCATTTAGTTATGCCTTCATTGCATTGTAATTTAAATGCCGTGGACAGTGCTAGATTGATACTATCTATCCGCTCTCTGGACAAACAAATAACCGGAAATGAATGTAAAAAGCGATTTACCCGGGTTCGCGTTAAGGATCGGATCGACTTGTAGAAGTGGCCGATTGATATGCGTATGGATATCAATCCATTCCCAAGATGAAGGCAATGGCGAAGCTTCATCCTAACGGTATGGCAAAATTAGTTAAATCGAAGAGGGGAAAAGTGAGCGGGTCAGTACGGGACCAGCCGTCCTAACCCGCTCTACAGATGTTAACAAATGGCTAGATGAACGCTATTCTGAAAGGACGGAAATGCGGGGGGCACTGTCTTTTCAAAAGAGCGACAACTTTGTTTGGACATCCGGAAAGATTATACGGATGTCGCAATGGAAGATTAAGGGAACGGGTCGGAATTTCTCTGCATCACTTGCTCGCTAGTCCAGCCAGGAGGGCTGTAGATTCCACAAAACAAGTGAGAAAACTGTCAGGCGAACGAGCGAAGCCTTGCCAATTCAAGATTACTTCTCCCCAATATGGTTTGAATTTTGCTGAATATCTGCCGGGAATGCCTTATTTTTTGTCGGATTGACCGTCACTGTTTCTATGTTGTGGAAATCGGATGAGAAGATGCGGACAAAAGAGCGCTTGCAATTTGAGGCTGAGGCAGCGCGGCAATTTGCTCTGGAACGATATGATGTTCTGGACAGTGCGGCGGAAGATTGCTTCGATCATATTACCGAGGCCGTAAAATCGACTCTGGATGTTCCGAGCGTAGCAATTTCCTTTCTGGATGGAAAACGGCAATGGTTTAAATCCAAAATTGGCGTGATGAAATCGGAAGGACCGCGAGATGTTTCCTTTTGTGATCTAGCTGTTGATCAAATGGGTTCGATGGTTGTTGAGGATACGCTAGAAGACGTGCGTTTCAGAGAAAATCCTGCTGTTATCGGCAGTCCCTTTTTCCGAAGCTATATTGGTATACCGCTCAAAACGCCCGATGGGCACAATATTGGAACATTATGTGCGGCGGATATTATTCCGAGAAAATTTAGTGCCGAAAAGATTGAAAGGGTTGCACAGCTAGCGGAACTGGTCATCCATGAGCTGGAATTGCGACAGCAATCGAAAAAGGATCGGCTGACCGGTACGCTGACGCGTAGCGGTTTTTCGGTCGAGGTTCAGAAGGCGATTTCCCTGCATGAGAGGCAAGACATTAAAAGCACGCTCGTGGTTTTTGATGTCGACCTCTACAGAATGGTCAGTCAACGCTGTGGGGACTCGTCTGGCAAAGAGCTTCTGAGGTCAATCATCAAACCTTTGCTCGGCCGCCTCAGGCGGTCGGATTGTATCGGGCGTCTGGGAGGCACCCAATTTGCTATTCTCCTGACCTGCACAACTGAAGCTAAAGCACGGCGTGCGACGGCAGCCATGCAGAGAGAGGTGGAGCAAATGAACACGGAAGTCTTTTTCGATGTCAGTTTCTGTGAGATATCGTCAAATATGGGAGTCTGCGACGACTGGCTGGAACAAGCGAATAATAATCTTCTCGCCGCAAAAAAAGTGGGTGGCTATGAAGCCGAGGCAGATACTGATCGACAGTATAACTGGGCGAGCTAGTTTCTTCGGCAGCCATGCCGTTCTCGACGGGGGTTTGATGCCCTTGCAGTCCGGTTAATAGGAATAGCCGCACGAATGCATCCATCCGCTTGCAGTGCCAAAGCGTGATCTCCATTTTTAAACTGGCTCTTGCTGCTTTCGCTGATCGATAAAGTGGTCGCCGGGCCCCTGCCGCTTAAGCGCAAGTGATAGTTTAGTTGCGAATGTCCGCAATGCATGGCAATTTGCTTTTACGACGAGTTTTCAAGCGAAGGAACTGATCATGGCGACCGCGATCCAAACCAATGAATCCGCGATGGGCGTAGGCCCTGGATTTTCGATCCCCGACCCGCAGGATATAGCAAGCCTGCGAGATACGGTCTCCGATGTTGAGTGGCAGTTGCGCTGCGATCTGGCGGCAACCTATCGGCTCTGTGCGTTGCACGCCTGGACCGATCTGGTATTCACTCATATTTCTGCCCGCTTACCCGATGAAGACGGCGAGGAGCGGTTTCTGATCAATCCTTATGGCGTGCTGTTCGACGAAATGACCGCATCGGCTATGGTGAAGATCGACCTCAATGGCAATATCAAGCAGGATACGCCCTATTTCATCAATCCCGCCGGCTTCACCATCCACAGTGCGGTCCATAGCGCTCGTGAAGATGCCGGGTGCGTGATCCATGTCCACACGCCTTATGGCATTGCGGTATCGGTCCAGAAGGCCGGGCTCAGGCGCTACACGCAGTTTTCCATGCAGGTTCACGATGATCTGGCTTACCACGCCTATGAGGGCATTGCGCTCGACCTGGATGAGCGGGATCGTCTGATCAATGATCTTGGCGAGAAGAATCTGCTGATCTTGCGCAACCACGGTACCTTAACCGTCGGTCAGAATTGCGCGATTGCTTTCATGCGCATGTATTTACTCGAAAATGCCTGCAAAACGCAGATATTGGCGCAATCAGTTGGTAGCGAAGACGGTCTTCACGAAGAGAGTGCGGAGATGGCGCATCGCGTCTACCAACAAGGGTCTCCCGTGTTTCAGAAAGGGCTGGGTGACAATCTGGTCTGGCCCGGTTTGATGCGGAAATTACAGCGCAGCAATCCGGGATATGATCATTAGAGATCAAACGGCTGGCGGGAGAGAATCTCGACTTTTTTAACGGTGAAGACGGCCGATCCCAATTCCTGTTTCTTCTCCATCAGGACGATATCACGCTTGCGGATGATGTCGATGATCGGATCATGGAAATGATGGACGGCTGCGGTTAGCCATTCGTTGACCAGCGGGTCGCCTGGTGCGCCGGTCATGTCGAAATTGCGCAGTCGCGCAGCAATCGCTTCGGCCGGCATCATATATTCGTAGGTGACCCAATAGTTGGTCGTGAACCAGCTGATCGGCATGCCATCCAGGCCAAAGCTTAACGCTCCGAAATGGACGACGCCTTGCGTCTTCTTGCCGTTGGGCAATTTGGCGGGTGGCTGATAATAAGGTTCGACACCGTCAAACATGTCGAGCGGCAGGAACATGTGAAAATGGCCATGTTCGCCTGCTTCGCGCTCTTCCGGCTTGTGCGCATGGTAGAACCAGCGCGACTTG
>TARA_R110000824_G_scaffold382878_1_pt1 | contig 24510 bp, 16 predicted proteins | sample TARA_R110000824 | Tara Oceans TARA_R110000824 (sample SAMEA4397747) | marine metagenome | biome: Polar Biome; feature: [MES] marine water layer (ENVO:01000295) within the mesopelagic zone...; material: water (ENVO:00002006), including particulate matter (ENVO:01000060) such...
TATTCCGGACAGCAGTGCGCGAAAGCGGGAATCCATTTTGACCTTGAACTCCGTCGAATCACCCCGAAACCGGCGTGATGCAAACTCATCGACTGATATTTGAAAGTCACAATCGAGCGCAACACGCCTAAGCCCGGCCAAGACACCTGCCAAAACGAACGCCCGCAAGCCCGCCTCTGTTTGTACCTCTTTACGCAACACTCTGTATCATTTAAAGGCGCCCAATTCCCCCATTTTAGCCTTTGATTACACCAAGCCTTTTGCAATGTGTCTCACGCAAAGTAAAATACAGTTCTGATGAGCGGAATATAAATACAATACTGTTTCGCAGAGCGGAATAAAAACAAGGCCCTTTATGACTATGCACTCTCGCCTGCTACGCATCGCCGGTGCTCTAGCACTGACTCTTTACTTGCCTCTTTCAGCCGCGACGGAGTCTGCCCTGCCCCGCGTGATGGTCTGGACAGCCTATGGAACAGGCGCTGCCGGCTACGCTCAGGCTGCGGCTTTGGGTGGGCTGCTGAAGTTTGAGGAAGGCAGCAACATTCGTATTCTGCCCGGCCGCAATGATGTCTCGCGGATGATACCTTTGAAGACCGGGCGCGCTGGTTATTGCTTGTGCGGTATCGCCAGCTACTTTGGTCAGGAAGGCATATTCCTGTTCAACAAGCCCGACTGGGGCCCCCAGCCAATTCGCATGGTGCTGGCTTCCCAAGGTACCCAGAGCTTCGGCCTGGCTGCCGCCGCCGATACCGGCTTGCAGCACCCGAGTGAGCTGAAGGGCCAGCGCATTATCTTTATCCGCGGCGCCGACTCGATCAACATGATCACCAGCGCGGTATTGGCCTACGGCGGTCTGACCTGGGCGGATGTGCGCCGGGTCGATGCCTCCGGCACCAATGAAGCCATCGAAGCGCTGATCAACGGCCACGCCGATATCATGCCGATGTCCACCCGCACCCCGCTGATGGAGCGCATTGCGTCCAGCCCACGCGGCATCAATTGGCTGGATATGCCCAACGAAACGGCCGAAGAAAAGGCCGCGTGGGAACGTGCTCAGCAGGTGATCCCCTACTACCTCCCACAGCTGGAAACCCGCGGTGCCGGTGTGTCCGAAGAGGATCCCTGGGATGGCGGCGGCTATGCTCTGCCGATTCTGGTGACCAATGCCGACCGCGATACCGACGAAATCTATGCGCTGACGCGTTTTGTCGATGAGCATTTCGACGACTTCAAGAACCTGGCGCCTGGTGCCGAAGGTTGGGAATTGAGCCGCCAGGTGTTTGACTGGGTCATGCCCTATCACGAAGGCGCCATCCGCTATTTCCGTGAAGCAGGCGTGTGGACCGATGCCCATGAGGCACACAACCAGAGCCTGCTTGAGCGCCAGCAACTGATGCTGGATGCCTGGCAGGAGCAACTGGTCGCCGCCGCCGATCTGCCTTTGCCGGAGTTTCAACGCACCTGGATGGAGCGCCGCAGTCAGGTGTTGACCCAGGCTGGGTTTGACCCCGGATTCCAGCGCTAAGCGATTTTCACGTCTGAACGATTTGCATGCCAGGCCGCACTCCCCTGGCGTGACCACGATTGACCATGAGGCAGACTATGTCAGAAGAACAACAAGCCCTGCGCAACCCGCTGACAGGGAAAATACTCGCTATAGGCGCACTGCTGACCGCCACGCTGGCGATCTACCAGATATTCAATCTGGGCGCCTACACCGGCTTTACCATGCTCACCAGCCAATACATTTATGGCTTGCTGGCGATGATGCTGCCAACGGTGTTTATTGCTATTCCCGCCGCCCGTGGCACCCGCATCGCCCCGACGCCCTGGTATGACTGGCTACTGGCACTAGCCAGTGCGCTATGCTGCATCTTCTTTATCATCAATTCCAACGAAGCCGTGGATGAGGGATGGGAGTACGCCGCGCCGCAGATAGTGGTCTATATCAGTCTGCTGACCTGGGCGATCGCATTGGAAGCCACGCGCCGTTGCGGCGGCTGGCCGATCTTTATTGTGGTGTTTCTGGCATCACTGTTCCCACTGTTTGCCGGCTACCTGCCGGACAGCTTCGCCGGCATTTCCACGCCCATCGACCTGGCGGCGATCTACCACACCAACAGCGACGAAAGCCTGTTGGGCATTCCCTCACAGGCCTTCGCCAGCCTGGTGATTGGCTTCCTGCTGTTTGGCATCGCCCTGCAACGCACTGGCGGCGGCAAGTTCTTTATCGACCTGGCCTTTGCCTTGCTCGGCAAAGTGCGCGGTGGCCCGGCCAAAGTATCGATTTTATCCAGCGGCCTGATGGGCTCGATGTCCGGCAGCGTGGTAACCAACGTTCTGACCACCGGCCCGCTGTCGATTCCGGCGATGCGCAAGGTCGGCTTCAGCAAGACCTACGCAGCCGGCGTGGAAACCTGCGCCTCTACCGGCGGCGTACTGATGCCGCCGGTGATGGGCGCAACAGCCTTTGTAATGGCGACGTTTCTGGATATTCCCTACGGCGAGATCGCCCTGGCAGCCGCGATTCCGTCAGCCTTGTATTTCTTCGGGCTGTTTACCCAGATCGACTTCTACGCAGCGCGTAACCGCCTGGCTGGCCTACCCGCCATTGATCTGCCCAAGATCAAGCAAACCTTGCTCGAAGGTTGGCACTACATTTTCGTATTTGCCTTCCTGATCTGGATGCTGCTGTTCATGAAGCAGGAGGCCATTGCGCCCTTCTACGCCACCGCATTGCTGCTGGTCATCAACCAGTTGCGCAAACACAGCCGCTGGAAATGGCAGGACTTCAAGGACTTTGCCGAGTCCTGCGGGGCGCTGTTCGCCGAGCTCACTGGCCTGATGGCCGGGGTGGGTTTGATCATGGGCGCGCTGGCGGTCTCCGGCATGTCCGGCACCATTGCCAATGATCTGCTGTTTATCGCCGGCGGCGACATGCTGGTCCTGCTGATCATGGGCGCTCTGACCAGCTTTATTCTGGGCATCGGTATGCCGGTGACTGCCGCCTATATCTTCCTCGCTATTGCCCTGGCGCCGGCGTTGATCAATGGCGGCATGAACCCGATGGCCGTGCACATGTTCATTCTCTACTGGGGCATGCTCAGCTTTATCACCCCGCCGGTAGCCATTGGCGCCTTTGCCGCTGCGTCGGTGGCTGGCTCCAGCCCGATGAGAACCAGCTTTGTATCGATGCAGATGGGTAGCATCATCTACTTCATTCCGTTCTTTTTCGTACTGGAGCCCGCCCTGCTGCTGCAGGGCACTGCGAGCGAGATCATAATCGCCGTTGCCTGTGCGGTGGGCGGCATCGTCCTGATCTCCGGCGGCTTGCAGGGCTACCTGCCCAAACTCGGTGACCTGACCGAACGCGGACTGCTGCATTGGCCTCTGCGTCTGGGCTTTATTATCGGCGGGCTGTTCCTGGCCATGCCCCACAACCCCTATATTCTGATGACTGAACAAACCCTGTTCATACTCTCATTCGGCGTTATCGCAGCGTCGGTAGCCGTAGCCCTGATGCATCGCCGGCTTGTACCGGCGTGATCTCACCACTGGGGCAGCCTGCTGCCCCGGTATCGTTCATGCACCCACCTGGCGCGTCAAAATAGACCAGTTTCTCTAAATCCAGCCAAGACCCTTGTTCCAGACGTGCCCGTATAGCTCGCTATGCCGGCAATCGTCGCTATGGGTGCGTTTCTTGCTAGCACAATGCTATCTCAGTGCTGTTGGAGGATAGCTCGTGCAATTACGTAGCCATGAAATGGCCTTGACCGGGCCAGAGCGCAGTTGGTTACCCTGGTTCGGTGCAGCAGGGAAACTCAGCATGGGTTGGGCCTGCTGGATCAACGACAACCGCTACGCGCAGTTGGAAGACATATTCGACAGCCTGGCCGACACCCGCATGCGCCTGTTGCAACAGTGGTGCGACAATCAGTGGACGACGCTACAGAGCATCAGCCGCGACCTTGAGCAGGCCCCCGGCCCGACGACCGGCGCCGTATTGCAAAAGCTGATGCGCAAGATGCCTGACGCCAGCGAGCTCTTTGTGCTGGATGCCCAAGGCAAGCCGCTGTTGAGTAGCACCACGCTGGACACCTCACTGATGGTTGATAAAAAGGCGCTACAGGCGGGCTTGGGCAAGCCTTTTCTGCACGGCCCCTATATAGATCCGCGCACCAAGGCCTTGGGGCCGTCCACCTCCAGCTTTCATGATGCCGTGACCCTGATGTTCTATCAGCCGCTGCAACATCAGGGGCAGCCATGCTGCTTGTGCGCCCGGGTGCCCAACGACGTGCTTGGCGACCTGATCCAGCGCGAGGCAGGGCATATCTATCAGGAGTCCGGCGACAACTACATCTTTATGGTCGAATCGCAGTTCGACCGAGCCATAGAGCCCGGTCGCGCGCTATCGCGCTCGCGCTTTGAAGACAGCACCTTCAGTCACGGCGGCAACCTCAAGGAAGGCATTGCCACCCAGTGGGGCACGGTCAGCGTTCGCGAACACACCGAGTTTGAAGTGCGCTTCACCGACCCCGCCACCAAAGCCCTGCACCCCGGCGTGCGCGAGACCATCCGCAAGGGCCAGAACCTGTATGTGGCCTACCCCGGCTACTCCGACTACCGGCATATTCCGGTGATCGGCAAGGGCGTGACCTTCAGCCTGACCGGCTCACCTGACCGCTGGGGCATGATGTGCGAAGCGGATCTGGAAGAAGTCTACCGCTACCGGTCCCTGAGCTATGACCTGATGAAACAGTTTCTGGCCCTGATGTTGCTGATCAGCGCCAGCCAGATCGGTATTGCCTACGCGGGCCTCGGCCAACCTGCCGCCAGCCTGCTGAATCTCGGCGTGGTGGCTTTCAGCGCCCTGTGGTTCTGGCGCCGCGGCACACTCAAACTGGCGCGGCGCATGGGCCGCATGACCGAGATCATCCGCAATATAGCCGAAGGCGAAGGCAATCTCAGCCAACGGTTGGACACCACACGCCTGGTGGCGGACGAGACTGGCGAAATGGGCCGCTGGACCAACAGTTTTATCGACAATCTGGATACCATCGTCGGCCGGGTCAAACAGGCCAGCCGCCACGCCCTGCAAAACAGCGAACAGATGCTGAGCCACAACCAGCACGCCAGCAATACCGCCGAGGAGGTCACCACGACCATCGAACAGATGCTCGGCATGATCGAAACCCAGGTGCAGACCATCGGCAGCGCCTCGCACACCGCCGCGCAGATGAAACAGACCATGGCCGAGGTCGTCGATTCAGCCCGTCAGCGGCTGGATACTGTCAGCGCCGGCACGCGGCAGATCCGCGATATCGTTGCCACATCCGCGCAGAGCGTGCACGAAGTGGACAAGCGCTCACACGAGATCGCCGGTATGGTGTCGATGATCACCGACATTACCAGCCAGACCAACCTGCTGGCACTGAATGCGGCTATTGAAGCAGCGCGGGCCGGGGAACACGGCCGGGGCTTTGCCGTGGTCGCCGATGAAGTAAGGGCCCTGGCATCACGCACCGCTACCGCAGCCAACGACATCCGCCAGGGCATCACTGCCATCAGGGACGCGACCCATCAAGCCGTGGGGCTGATGGAACAGGGCGTCAGCGATGTCGACCAGCAACTGACCCGCGCCAGCAGCGCGGCGGACGACAACGATACCCTGCATCAGACGGTCGAAGAGCTATTCGAGGTGATCGCCGTGATGGATACCAACAGCAAGGAGCACGGCCGGCAGGCCGACCATGTAGCCGAAGCCATCACCTCGATGGCCAAGGTGATCCAGACGCTGCGCTCGAGCTCCGGGCAGGTCAAGGAAACCGCCACGCGCCTGCGTCAGTTATCCGACAGCTTCCAGGTCAGTAGCGATCGTTGATCAGACCAGCGCCACCGGCGTCAGCGGCGAGCCCACGGCGCCGGGCAAACGCAGCGGTGGCGCGGTCAGCATAAAGCGCGAGCGCCCGGCCGCCCGCAGGTATTGCGCCAGCTCGGTGAGATACCACAGCTCGCCGAGGTGGATGCCGAGCTTGAACAGACAATGCTCATGCAGTGGCAGCGCAGCGCAACAGCCCTGACCTTCCCGGGCCGGGTAGGCCTCTACAGCGTAATTGTCGGCAATCAGTACGCTCAAGCCACTGTCGGTGATCCACTGCAATAGCTGTGGGTCGCGACCGTCCAACACCGCGCAGCTGTTTTCCAGAGTCTGCGCATCCGGGTTCTTGTGCATGTCCAGCACCACATCGGCAAAGCCGGTGTACAGGCAAACCATATCCCCTGGCTCAACCACCACCCCATCCTGCGTCAAGATCTGCTGTAGCCGCGCGTAATCGACCAACACCCGTTCATGGCCGCAGTGCTTTTCCAGGTCGATCAGTACCGCGCGTCCGCTGACGGCGGTCTCGGCCATTTTTTCGATGCCCAGCCGCGTTGCGCACACACCTTCCAGCGCGTCCTCGTGCCCAGCCGGGCCCTGAATATCTTCTCCGGCGCGCCAGCCGTTGTAATACAGCGGCTCGGCTTCGCCATCACCGTTTGCATCAAACAGCGCCCCAACATGCGACAACGCATCCCACTGGGTCGAATATTGCGTGAACAGCAATACCGCATCATCGCTGACCACGTCGGTAAACGAAGGGTTGATGCGGTTCAACGCAAAATTGTAGTTGAGCTTGTCGCCGCGCCCGGAGGTGAATCGCCGAGGCGGATGGCGCAGGCGATTCAGCGCGTTGCCGCCGGGGTAATCCAGCGGCAGGCTGAGGCAGAATGAGCGGCCCTCGCGCACCTCGGCGACGCCCTGCAGCACCTTTTCTGGTGTCAGCAGATTGAGCCTTCCCAACTCATCATCAACACCAAAGTCACCCCAGTTGGAGCCCTGCGGACGATTTTTCCAGCGCATGCGTTATCTCCTGATAGTGAGCCGCCTGATTCTCAAGATGCCACGCAGTGCCAGCCGGGTCATCCTTATCACCCAGCGTGTTGAACCAACATAACAAAGCGCGGCCAAAGGCCGCGGCGTCGCTGTCGCCGGAAGCAGGGTCAACGTGTTTTAATTGCCGACCGAATTCTCTTCACTCACGGAAACTCACATGGATTGGCTGCAAGTTATTGTCCTGGCCCTTGTTCAAGGCCTTACCGAATTTCTCCCGGTATCCAGCTCGGCGCATCTGATTCTGGTACCCGTATTAACCAGTTGGGAAGATCAGGGGCTGGCGTTTGACGTCGCTCTGCACCTGGGCAGTCTGTCTGCGGTGATGCTGTATTTCCGCAAGGACCTGATCAATATGACCATCAGCTGGACGCGCTCGGTCACCCATAGGGAAATGGACAGCAACGCACGGCTGGCCTGGGCGGTTCTGCTGGGCACCATCCCGGTTGGCATCATGGGCTTGCTGCTCAAGGACAGTATCGAAACCGTCCTGCGCTCGCCCATCTACCTGGCCATCGGCCTGATTGTCTTCGGTGTGTTGCTGGGTTGGGCCGACTGGCGCCACAAGGGCAAGCGTGAAGTCGAGGAAATGAACTGGAAGGACGTGCTGTTCATTGGTCTGGCCCAGGCCGTGGCGCTGTTCCCCGGCACCTCCCGCTCGGGCATCACCATGACAGCCGGCCTTATGCTCGGCCTGACCCGCGAAGCCGCCGCGCGTTTCTCATTCCTGCTGTCGATCCCGGTCATTCTGATCGCCTGCGCGCTGAAGTCCTATGATCTGGCGACTGCCGGTGTGCCGGTAGACTGGACCTTCATGATCGCCGGCGTTGTGGCATCCGGTATCAGCGCCTTCCTGTGTATCCACTTCTTCCTGGCGTTTATCAATCGTATCGGCATGCAACCCTTCGTGATCTACCGGATTCTGCTGGGGGTTATTCTGCTTTGGGTATTCCTGTAATCAGTTGATCATGGCCGGTATGCGCGCGCCCACGTGCCTACCGGTTCACATTCCAGGCCCGCCGGCCTTGTCGCGCGTTATCTCAGGCACTAGCATCCTCGGCACAGGTAACAGGAACATCCCACGCCAAGGAACAAGGCCATGTCCGGTAAACCCGCAGCGCGTCTGGGCGACGCCACCCAATGCCCAAAGAAAGGCCACGGCAGCAATGCGATCGCCAGTGGATCACCCGATGTGCTGTTCAACGGCATTCCCGCCGCCCGCCAGGGCGACACCACCGCCTGTGGCAGCGCCATCAGCGGCCAGGTCATACCTAATGTGCTGATCAACGGCCGCCCCGCTGTGGTAACCGGCAGCGCAGGCTCGCACGGCGACGTGGTGGTGGGCGGTTCGGGGAATATCTTTATTGGTGGCGCGGTGAGTTTTGGCAGCGGCGCGCCCAGCGCAGCAACTGCACTCGCCCCCCAGGCCCTGGCGCCGACCAGCCAGCATCTGCGCCAGCAGTCTCCCTCATCCCCGCCACCCGAGACGCTGGAGTATGAGGAAGAGGAAGAGGAAGAAGAAACCGAGCTCCCGCTCGAGCAACCCATCACCTTGCGCCTGGGCGTGTTTTTCGACGGCACCGGCAACAATCTGGCCAACGCAGCCCTGACCGAACAGTGCCGACGCCAGGACCTGCAAGACTTCGACCCCGAGACCCTGCAGGCCGTTACCCGGCTGTGCGAGTCCAGGCAATACCGCGACACCAATGGTGACGGCCTGTTTGATCAGGTGCCGGGGAGCAGTTATGGCAATGCCATGACGAATGTGGCGTTGTTGTTTGATCTTTATGAGGATCAAGCGGATGAACAGATGGACGGCACTGCCGAACGAGCAAATCTAAAGGTCTACATCGAAGGTGCCGGCACTCGCAGTGGCGGATCTGACTCACTGCGTGGCCTCGCGACGGGACAGGGAGGCACTGGAGTGTTTAACCGGGTAGCGCAAACCCCAGGCGCAATACTGCTCCAGTTAGATCGGCTGATGTCCAATAATCCCCAGCTCGTTATCGACCGCCTTGAGTTCGATATCTTCGGATTCAGTCGCGGCGCCGCAGCGGCCCGGCATTTTGCCAATGAGCTGCTGAAGCCCAACGGTGGCTTGCTCTCGGATACGCTGAATAAGGAGATGCCTGCGTTCAGCCCTGGGTTTAAGTGGTCTGAGCGCGTTTGCATCAATTTTATTGGTCTATTTGATACAGTCGCTGCAATGGCCGACCCGGTGCGGGGCGACCTAAATCCCGGAAACGCCCGAAATCCAGGCATGAATCTTTACCTACCTCCGGGTTGTGCACGAAAGGTGGTACAACTGACCGCTCAACATGAAGAGCGCTATCTGTTCAGCCTCAATCAGATTAATCCAGCCCATGAAGAAATCGCTCTCCCGGGAGTGCATTCGGATATTGGTGGCGGATACCCTCCGCTGATGCACGAACGGCTTCTGGTCGATCGCCCCAGAGTGATCCCCTATCAACGGGGCAGCAACAACAGCAGCGCTAATGCCATCCGCGCTACCCGGCAGTGGGATGAGCGCAATACTGCACAGATGCACCTGATGGGGCTGGGCTTGCCGGGGGACGGTGAATTTAAACGAGAGCAAATAAGCCGAACCGCGCGAAATGAGCGCAATCTTGATGCGACCGACACCGTACTGACTCTAGGGCTGGATCGCAAAGTCAGAGGGGAGTTATCGAGAGTAGCGCTGCGGGTAATGCATATCCTGGGTATACAGCACGGCGTCGCTTTTCAACCGCTGGATGAATCTGACAACCGGATAAGCATTCCTCCAGAGCTGCAGCCTATCGCGGAAAAAGTTATCACTTATGCTAAACGCGGGCTCAGTGCCCCACTGACTGCCGAAGAGTCTCGCCTACTTCACGGCTATTACATTCACCGCTCGGCCCACTGGACCACGTCCAGAGGCCTGTTGATCAATCGCCCCAGATCAGGCGGCCGAGCTATATATCCCGATCAGCCGCAAAAAGGTTATCCGCAATGAAATCACTTTGCCTGCTACTCGGGCTGGTACTTAGCCTCAGTGCCTGCGCTCGCGACCCGCTGAATCCGCCGCCACCAGAGTTGCCCTACGACCGATGGGGTATTGGCATGATGGCGCCAAACTATATGGAGGTCTGGGTAGAAAGCGTCGATGTATTAGACCAGCGAGGTCTTGCGTATTACCGGGTTCACGGCGGATTAGCCTCGATTCAAAACCCTCCAGATAATCGTGGCGACCCCACTGGTTGGCCTGAGCGTGTAGGTTCCGGGGCAATGAGGCCTATGACGAATATAGATTTGCCAGAGATAGTCTTTGTACGCTGGCAATCCTTGGTTGAGCCACAAACCTATCGTGTCAGGATAAACATTCCTGCTTGGGTGCGGGAAGAAATGGTTAAGCCGAGAGAGGCATACTGTGCGTGGCGTGGCGCAGAGGACATCAAATACCGCGACGCCATTACACTAGGATTAGCCCCCGGCGGCATTGCCAAAGCCTGGCTAACCGGCGGCTGCCTTGAGCCCATCGAGATTGGACGCTTTGTTGGCAGTGTTCATCCAGAAGGGCCTTATGATGGTACTTCCAATGGCAGGCATCGCCCTCTCTCGCCCGAAGCAGAGGCTTATGTCAAAACCCACGAAATCCCTTACGACAGCTGGTGAGCTTTGACCAATATCCGGGTGTTCTCGACCGCCGTCAGTGGCAGCTCATCAAAGCTGGGCGCACGCAGCCAACTGCCCGCGGGTAGCGTCTCGTCGCCCCATGTCAGGCTCCCTTCGAGCACCAGAATTTCGCCCCGCATCTGACTTGGCAGTTGCACGGGCATCGCCCTGGAATACCGTTGCAGGCTGCTGACTTCATCTGCAAAGGCATGCAGCTGGGCCCGCTCCATGCCTTGATCCACGCCGTGATCAAGAGCCTGCCAGACCAACTGCTGCGGCAAAAGCCGCAGTGTGCTCATATCACCCTCTGCGAACTGATTGAGTTTGACGAAAATCACGCAGCCGGGTTGTGAAAAAGGGCAATGCCGTGAACCGGCTGGGCTGCGCAGGTAACTGCCTGCCGGATAATCCCCGCCCTCATCGCTGAACACCCCGCTGAGCACCAGTATCTCTTCGCCATTGGGGTGGCGGTGCTCGGGAAACTGCGCGCCGGGCAGGTACTCGACCAGGCTGGTGACTTCACCGCTTTCCGGTGCTTCGCGCTCCAGGGGCCAGCGTTTTACTGGCGCCTGGGGTGCATCAAGCCACTGTTGATCACCAGGACGGACCAGCACCGTCAGGCGGCGATCCATATTCAGCGGGCTAAAGGAACTGGCCAAGGCAATCTCCACGCAAATGAGTAAGCCACAAGCATAACGCCAGTTCCGACCGCTGACAGTGCCGCGCTTGTCACAGAATAAGTTGCCTACTCCGGCAACTGCAGATCCAGCACCAGCGCCTTGAGAAACCGCGCTGCCTCACCACCGGTGACTGCCCGGTGATCAAAGGTCAGCGACAGCGGCAGAATCGGGTGGATAACCACCTGCCCTTCCCAGGCCACCGGCTGCTCGCGCAGGGTACCCGCGCCAATAATGGCGACCTGCGGCGGCACCACGATCGGGTTGGCATAACGGCCGAAGAGCGTCCCGAAGTTGGATAACGTGATAGTCGCGCCCATCAACTCCTTGGGCGGTATTGAGCGCTTGGCTACGTCTGCGCGCAGTTGGGACAGACCTTCGCGCAGATCAGCCGGATCGCGCCGGGCGACATCGCGCAGCACCGGCACAAAAAGGCCATCTGGCGTATCGACCGCTACCCCCAGATCAACCTTCTCATGCTGCTGGATGGTAAGGCGCCGACCGTCAAAGGCCGCATTCAGCCCCGGCTGCGCCTGGCAGGCAACCGCAATGGCGCGCGTCAGGCGGATCATCGGATCACGCACGGCGGCAATCCAGGCATGCAGGTCAGCATCCTCGACCAGCATCACCGGCACCACCTCAGCATGAGCCCGCGCCATATTCTTGGCCATGGTCCGCCGCACGCTGCGCAGCGCTTCGCCCTGCCCTTGGCCAACGGGATCAGCAGCGCGGCGCACGTCCTCCTCTGTAATCAACCCTGAATCGGTGGCGCTGTGCAGCCGCGTCAGATCCACATCCAGTTGCTGCGCCAGCCGGCGCACCGCAGGCGCAGCCCTGGCTGGCTGGAAATCGCGGGTGGAGGGCGACATACCAATATGAAAGTCCTCTGCCGCCAGGCCTGCATTGGCCTCCGGGCGACCAAGATTGCCGACCACGGTGCCACTGTCTTCAGCTTCGCCCTCGAATGTCACCAGCGGCTCACCCACATGCAACGGATCGCCTGGCTTGCCAAAGCAGCGTGCCAGCACCCCCGCCTGCGGCGAGGGCACCTCGACGATGGCCTTGGCGGTTTCCACCGAGACCAGTAACTGATCAACCTCGACCCGGTCGCCGGCCTGCACATGCCATTCAACGATTTCCGCCTCTTGAAGGCCCTCACCCAGATCTGGCAGTTTGAAGGTTTTCATACGGCATCCCCTTTCATTGTGGCCCGGGCAGCACGGCAGATGCTCTGCACATCGGGGAGGTAGGCCATCTCCTGCCGCGCATAGGGAATCACACAATCGAAGCCAGTGACCCGGCCAACCGGTGCCCGCAACGCCGTCCAGGCACGCTCGTGCAACAGCGCGGCGATCTCGGCACCCACACCGAAGCTGCGTGCAGCTTCGTGCACAATCACGCAGCGCCCGGTTTTGCTTACCGATGCCACCAGGGTTTCGGCATCCAGAGGTTTAAGCGTGGCGACATCGATAACCTCGGCATCTATTCCTTCATCGGCCAGAATTACCGCCGCATCCAGGGTTTCCTTCAAGGCTGCGCCCCAGCTGATCAGGGTAAGATCCTGGCCTTCGCGCAGGGTAAAGCAGGTGTCCAAAGGCAGCGGTTTGCCGTCATCCGGCACTGGCTGCTGGACTGATCGATACAAGCGCGCCGGCTCCAGAAAAATCACCGGATCAGGATCGGCGATAGCGGCGAGTAGCAGACCATAAGCGCGCCGCGGCGAAGACGGGATCACCACGCGCAGGCCAGGAATATGCGCAAAAAGGGCTTCAGTGGTTTCGCCGTGATGCTCTGGCGCGTGGATGCCAGCGCCATGCGGGGTGCGCACGACCATAGGGCAGCTCAACCGACCACGGGTGCGGCTACGCAGACGCCCGGCATGGGAAACGAGCTGCTCCATCCCGGCATAGATAAAGCCCATGAACTGAATCTCGGCGACCGGCTTCAACCCTTGGGCCGCCATGCCGACACTGATGCCGGCGATCAAGGTTTCCGCCAGGGGCGTGTCCATCACCCGGCGAAAGCCGAAGCGCTCATGCAGCCCCACGGTGGCGCGAAATACTCCGCCGTTGCCGGCCACATCTTCACCCAGCACCACTACTTCCGGGTCGTCCTGCATGGCGCGGTGCAATGCCAGGTTGATGGCCTCGACCATGCACAGGGTTTTGACTTCACTCATGATCACCTCCCGCCAGCGCCGCGACGCGCTGAGCGAGCTGCTCACGTTGCTGCTGGTACTGCTTGGGCATCTGCGCAAACAGATGATCGAAGGCGGCCGTGGGTGCGGCCGGGGGCGTCTCTCGGTAGCGCGCCACCGCATCATTGATGGCGCTCGCCAGCTCGGCCTGCAAGGCTATTTCACGCGCCTCGTCCCACAACTCCCGCGAATGCAGAAAGCGCTGCATGCGCCCGATAGGCTCATGCTTCCAGGCTTCGTTCAGTTCGTCGTCCGAGCGGTAGCGGCTGGCATCATCCGCGGTGGTGTGATCGCCTAGCCGATAAGTCACACATTCGATCAGGCTCGGCCCCTTGCCTGCCCGCGCGCGCTCTATTGCCTGCTTGACCCGGTCATACACGGCCAGCACATCATTGCCATCAACCTGCTCCCCGGGCACACCCGCGCCCACGGCCTTGTGCGCCAGCGTTGGCGCCGCACTCTGCAGGCTGCGAGGCACCGAGATAGCCCACTGGTTGTTATTAATGACGAACACCACCGGCAGTTGCCACACGCCCGCCAGGTTCAGACTTTCGAGAAAATCGCCCTTGCTGGTAGCGCCGTCGCCGCAAGTCGTCACCGTCACCCGTGGCTGCTGACGGATGCGAAAGGCGGTCGCGATGCCACAAGCGTGGCAGGCCTGGGTAGCAATAGGCACGCAAATCGGAAAGTCCTCCGCCACCGCCGGGTTTTCCCATGCGCTACCGCGTTCGTCGCCACCCCAGTAGAGCAGAATCTCGTGCATCTTTACCCCGCGCTGTAGCTGCGTGGCGGTATCACGGTAATAGGGAATCAATACGTCTTCGGCGTTCATGGCCCGGCCAACAGCCGAGCCGATCGCCTCTTGGCCCAGGGTCGAAGCATAGGTGCCCAACTGACCGGTGCGCTGCAGCGCCACGCACTTCTGATCAAAGCTACGCACACGCTGCATATTCTGGTACAGGGATAACAACAGGTCGGTGTCCGAGGTCCATTGCGGCAGCTCTGCCAGCGGTTGGCCCTGGTCGTCTATCAAGCGGGTATAGGGGAGTTGCACTGATGCGGGCATGGTCAATCTCCTCAATCGGTGCGCAGGTGCGCCTCCGACAGTGAGTATCGGTCAGGCCTGTAGGCCGACCTCCTGTGCAGCCGGCTTGTGGCCAGCTTGCATCACCCTGGCCAGCTAATGCCGGCGCCAGAGTTCATGACCAGTATAGGCAAGAATGCGCAAACGCCATGGCTGCGCCCTGTTTCGTAGACGCCAGAAACAACAAAGCCGGAGCAACGGCTCCGGCTTTGTCAGTTTCAGATACGGCTCAGGTAGTGCAGGCCGGGCTACCCGCCGAGTACTTCAGGCTGGGGTCGACCATCGCATCAAACTGCTGCAGGGCCGTAGAACCAATAAGGAACGGATAGGAAAAGGACGTACGGTCAGTCAGGTTGACCTCGATATCCTGCTCCACATCACCCATGCATACCTTCATCTCGATCACGGGGCGAGAGGTGTAGTCCTTGGTTTCGCCCTCGGGGATATCAGCCGCGCGACGCTTGATCTGGCTGATACGCACCACTGGCAGCTCCAGCTCCTTGCCTTCGTTCTCGCCTTCAACCGCCAGCTCGAAGCGCACCCAGTCTTCACCGTCGCGCTTGAACAGTTGAATGTTCTGCGCACTCAGGGACGCGGTCACCGCGCCGGTGTCCAGCTTGGCAGGCAATTCCATATCCAGTTCAGGCAATAACGCTTTCTCGCTAACCCCATATACATTGGGTTGGTTGGCCATCACTCCCCCCGATGCAAATACCAGGGCGGAGCACAGCGTCAGCATTTTTAGTCGCATCGGTAACCTCTTTAATAACAATTCGGTATGTGTGACCGGGAAGACGCAGATTTGGTTCCGATAGGCTCCCCGGGCGTGTTGCCCTGAACTGCAACAAATCGCTTTCAAAGCAGCCAGTTACTCGCCAAGGGCCAGACAATGATCAGACAACTCCTAATCGCCCTCGCACTGCTGCTGAGCCTGAGCGGCCCGGTGACGGGCCAGGATGCACAGACGCTGGATGCTGAAATCCGCGTCGTCGATGCACCCCAGGACGAAGCGATAGAGCAACGGCTGACCCAGGTGCTGAGCGCTATTGATGGCCTGGATGACGTGGCCATCGAGGTAAGCGCCGGGGTGGTGACACTCAGCGGCGAGGTCAGCACGGCACGCGCTGCGCGCGTCCAGCCTTTGACCCGACGATTCAAGGAGATGAGCGCCAACGCGATGCAGGCCCTGCCTGTTGCCCTGGTTGCTCTGGCTATTGTCTTCAGCTTCGCGCTGATAGGACGCTGGGCCGGGATCGCGATCGGTTTTGCCTTTCGCACTATCGTCGAGAACTATCTCGCCGGTGTGCTACTCAGCGCACGCAACCCCTTCGCGATTGGCGACCAGGTCGAAGTGGGTGCCTTCACCGGCAAGGTCATGCGGCTTACCTCCCGGGATACTGTACTGATGACCCGAGACGGCAATCATCTGCGCATACCCAACAGTGTGATCATTACCTCCGCGATGACCAACTTCAGCCGCAACCCGCTGCGCCGGTTTGAGTTCAACATCAGCGTACCCGATGCGGCGGATCTCAATCAGGCCCGTGAAGCGGGCGTAGCCGCCCTGCACGCCATGCCCGGCATCCTCAACCAGCCGGCACCACAAGGGCTGATCGCCGAGATTAGCGATGGCAAGGCGACAATGCGGTTTCTGGCCTGGATCGACCAGCGCGACACCGACTTTGCCAAAGCCCGCAGCGAGGCCATACGCCTGCTGAAGATAACTCTTGATCAAGCTGGAATTGTCATGCCCCAGGCGCTGTATCACGTGGTGCTGGAAAGCGACAAAGACGCTTTGCCTACCATAAACCCCGAGTCTTCCAGCCCTGCCACGCCAACGCCAATAACCGCGCGGGAAGCCGCCGATACCTCTGCCGACCTCAGTATCGATCAGCAAATGGCAGAAGAGTTGAGCCGGTCTGATGAGGAGAATTTGTTGAAGTGAGTGGTTGCCTTCCAACAACGTCAAAGCCTTGGTCAACTGAGCTGCCGCAGCAATAAGGGAACCTGATCTCTGTGATGCGTGCTCGGTATCAAACCATTTCTAAACCCGTCGAATTCGACGGGTTTAGGTACCTTTTCTGAGGGCCTGCACGACGGTTAAGCGCGCCCCCTTGAGCGCTATTTCTGAGCTGCCGTACGGCACTGAAGATCCTGGAACGCGGGGAGCCCGTATAAGTGCATTTCTGAGCTGCTTATACAGCAGTGAAGACCCCACCCTTGCAGCACTCTATACGCCGGGATTTCTAAACTGCCTGCACGGCAGTGAAGTCTTCTTCAGCGGGTTCTCAAGCCAAGGTGACTTTCTGAGCTGCCTGCACGGCAGTGAAGGGTGCTGTTAATGGCCATTGACATCAATCCGCAGGCCCGTGCGGGGCCTGACCGTTCAGGCGGCTGGTCGCACTGCTGGCTATGCGTACGTTTCAATCCGCAGGCCCGTGCGGGGTGTCAACGCCGGTTTAAAACTGACCCACTTACCGGCGATATCGCCAGTTTAAAACTGACCCACCCTTGGCGATTAAGTGTTGGTTAATAGATCTTGGCTGCTGGTCGAGACCGGCGCGATACCCGCAGCGTTCTTGTCCTTCAGTCGGTAGCTTTCGCCACGGATCTGCACGATATGCGCATGGTGTAACAACCGGTCTAACAGCGCTGCCGTCAACGTTGTGTCATCGGCGAAGGCATGGGACCACTGCGAGAACGGCAGGTTACTGGTTAAGATGACACTGCCTTGCTCGTACCGCTTGGCGATGACATTGAAGAACAGATTGGCTTCTTCGCGGCCAAACGGCAGATAGCCGATCTCGTCGATGATCAGCAGCCGCGGAGCCAGCACGCTGCGCTTCAAGTATTGCTCTAGGCGTTCCTGTTTGCGGGCTGTTGCCAGTTGCAGCATCAGATCGGCTGCAGCGATGAAGCGCGTCTTGATGCCTTGAGCGACGGCTTTGTGACCCAGGCTGATGGCGAGATGGCTTTTGCCAACGCCACTGGGGCCGAGGAGTACGACATTCTCTGCTCGCTCCACGAAGGCCAAGCTTGTCAGTTCGTTCAGCTGTTTGCGCGGCGCTCCGCTGGCGAATTTAAAGTCATAGTCCTCGAAGAGCTTGCGCCCAGGGAAGCCGGCAAACTTGAGTAAGGTCTCGCGGGAGCGCAGGGACCGTGCGTCCAGCTCCAAGCGCAATAGCCGCTCAAGGAAGTCTGCCAAGGTGTCTTCTTGCGAGGCGCAACGGTCGGCTATGGCTGGCCATTCGCTGGCTAGCGTGTCGAGCTTTAGGTTCGCGCAGGCGTGTTGGATACGCTGATGTTGCAGGTTCATGGACGTGCCTCCAGCAGCCGGTCATAGGTGCTCAGCGGATGTTGTAAGCTCTCCCTGGGCACAGGCCTTGCGGCGGTGGGTATATACTCTAAGCCCCGTTCTGCCTGCCGTGGCAATGGCCTGAGCTGGGAGCGCTCCTGGTCCAGCAGTATCTGAGGCTTGATGCCGGTGGTGCCATGGATACGCTGATGCGCCACACGCTCGAGCCAGGGACCAATATGGGCATTGGCCGTGGCCACATCCAGGCGAAGCCCAGGCTGGTTCAGAGTGGCTGCCAGAGGTGTGATGAAGCTGTTTTTCAAGTAACCATTGAAGCGCTCGACCTTGCCCTTGGTACGAGCTCTGTAGGGTCGGCAAGCGCGGGCGATAAAGCCGTAATCGCGCGCAGTCGCCAGCAATTGCGCATTCCAACGATGCTGGCCTTCGCCGTAAGCATCACGCTCGATCATGATGGTCTTGGCGTTGTCGAACAGGATCTCCTAGGGTACCCCGCCGAAGTACTGGCATGCCTCCTCGATACCCCTCAGCCAGTCATCCTGACGCTCATGCTCGCAAAAGCGGACGTAGGTGGCGCGGCTATAGCCCAGCGTGGCAACGAAAGCTTTAATCGTACGTCGATGGCGAGAAATGGTCGTGAAATCGACCTGCATCTGCTTGCCTGGCGGCGTCTCGAAACGGACTACCGGATCAGGCACGGCCGTCTTGAACTCGGCAACGTAGTACTTGAGCTGAGAGATACCGCCGGTGTAGCCACGGGCTTGAACCTCGCTAAACAACACCGTCGCGGGTATCCAATGCGGCTTGGCCGCTTCGATCCGTGCGAGGAGATAGGGCTTATAGGGACCCAGCTTCGTTGGTCGCGGGACCCGGTCCGGATAGCTGGGTACAACAGTCAGATCCCGCAGGTACCGCCTTACGGTATTGCGCGACACTCCCAGTTGCTGTGCGATGGAGCGAATACTGTTGCCTTGGCCATGTAATACATGAATTTCCACGAGTCTCTCCTGAGTCAACATCGACCGCCGCTCTGATCATTTGATTAGGCGGCCATTTTGCTTCAGGTGGGTCAATTTTAAGTCGACGTTGGTGGGTCAGTATTACTCCGGCGGTGACAGCGGGGCCTGACATGCCGCTGTAGGGCTTCAGGTAACCGTGCTTGTGTTTCAATCCGCAGGCCCGTGCGGGGCCTGACTTGCCGACCCGGTTCGCCGCCATCAGCATGCAAGCTGTTTCAATCCGCAGGCCCGTGCGGGGCCTGACCGTGAAAACCTCCGGTATTACGGACTATTTGATGTTTCAATCCGCAGGCCCGTGCGGGGCCTGACTTCTCTGTATTCCCATCCACCCCCAGCACCCTTGTTTCAATCCGCAGGCCCGTGCGGGGCCTGACGGGTCAGATTCACTACAACGCCCAGGGTAAGCTCGTTTCAATCCGCAGGCCCGTGCGGGGCCTGACCCTTTGTAGGCGACATGTGCGGCTTTTAACCATAGTTTCAATCCGCAGGCCCGTGCGGGGCCTGACTTTTTTGCTTGCGAGCATTGCGGGACCATGTTGAAGTTTCAATCCGCAGGCCCGTGCGGGGCCTGACAGGGATGGACTGATGCCGAGCAACCAGGCTTTCATGTTTCAATCCGCAGGCCCGTGCGGGGCCTGACCGAGCTGCAAGCGGCGCTGCGTAAGATTGCGGGGGTTTCAATCCGCAGGCCCGTGCGGGGCCTGACAACCTATAGCGCAAGGGCGTACCTATACGGAGATGTACAGTTTCAATCCGCAGGCCCGTGCGGGGCCTGACCGCTCGTCCGATGAATCCAGCCACTCGAAGTATTGGTTTCAATCCGCAGGCCCGTGCGGGGCCTGACCTGCCTGATTCTTGATATCGGCCACGATGGCGTTGTTTCAATCCGCAGGCCCGTGCGGGGCCTGACAACAGGACTCAGGGAGCGGCACCCGATGAGTGATGTTTCAATCCGCAGGCCCGTGCGGGGCCTGACTAGCGGCGGGCGGCGGGCGCAATCGCGTCTATTTTGTTTCAATCCGCAGGCCCGTGCGGGGCCTGACGAGCGCGAAGCAAAAGCGCAGGCTGATGCAAGGGTTTCAATCCGCAGGCCCGTGCGGGGCCTGACCCGCTTGTGATGACCGTAGTAGGCGGAAGATTTGTTTCAATCCGCAGGCCCGTGCGGGGCCTGACGTTCTACCTGGACGATGACGGCGCCCGCGCGATGTTTCAATCCGCAGGCCCGTGCGGGGCCTGACCTTCGAGGCCGCTTACGCTGCGATGCAGGGCATGTTTCAATCCGCAGGCCCGTGCGGGGCCTGACCGCGCAGTTTGAGCTGTATGAAGACATCGAAGAGTTTCAATCCGCAGGCCCGTGCGGGGCCTGACGCCGGTCAAGGTGAAATCCCTGGCGCCCTAGGTGTTTCAATCCGCAGGCCCGTGCGGGGCCTGACGCTCTGGCCCGGTTGCGCAGTGTGCGTATGTGCGGTTTCAATCCGCAGGCCCGTGCGGGGCCTGACCTGAGGGTCGCTGCTTCATACAAGAGTGCTGGCATGTTTCAATCCGCAGGCCCGTGCGGGGCCTGACCAAGATAACCGACATCAGGGGAACACCGAGAATATGTTTCAATCCGCAGGCCCGTGCGGGGCCTGACGACAAGCTACGCGATCGCGTGGTCACGGACCTGGTGTTTCAATCCGCAGGCCCGTGCGGGGCCTGACCGATCAGTTGGAAGTAGGTTTCACGCCGCTGCTGTTTCAATCCGCAGGCCCGTGCGGGGCCTGACAAGTGCCAGACGTTGCTGCTTGGCTGCGAAATCGTTTCAATCCGCAGGCCCGTGCGGGGCCTGACTTGCCCACGCGCATGGGTATGCCGTAGATCTCAAGGTTTCAATCCGCAGGCCCGTGCGGGGCCTGACGATCGGCGGCCTTGCCTGGCTTGCGGCCGGCCTTTGTTTCAATCCGCAGGCCCGTGCGGGGCCTGACCTTTATGGAGCACTACTCATGCCCATTCGTACGCCTGTTTCAATCCGCAGGCCCGTGCGGGGCCTGACGCCATTGAGCCCCGCCTACCAGCGCCGGAAGAAGTTTCAATCCGCAGGCCCGTGCGGGGCCTGACCCACCGGCTCTGGCCCTGGCCACCTGCAGCGTTCAAGTTTCAATCCGCAGGCCCGTGCGGGGCCTGACGTCGGGCAAGCATTCGTGGGGCCGGGCATAGGGGTTTCAATCCGCAGGCCCGTGCGGGGCCTGACCACCCAGTAGGCTTGAGCGGCACCGTTGCGATCGTTTCAATCCGCAGGCCCGTGCGGGGCCTGACCATATCAGTGACTGACGTGTTACGCCGCAGCGTTGTTTCAATCCGCAGGCCCGTGCGGGGCCTGACATCATGTGCGCCGTGACGGCTGGCGGACTAATGGTTTCAATCCGCAGGCCCGTGCGGGGCCTGACCCCGGCAGGCAGGCATACAACTCGTTTAGCTCAATGTTTCAATCCGCAGGCCCGTGCGGGGCCTGACCGCTTTGACCTGGATATCACCAGCTGGGCTGACGTTTCAATCCGCAGGCCCGTGCGGGGCCTGACTCGCGGATCAACCAGGTGGAATTCAGTGCTACTGTTTCAATCCGCAGGCCCGTGCGGGGCCTGACCCGGTGCAGGATCTCGACTCGGCCGGCACTGGTGTTTCAATCCGCAGGCCCGTGCGGGGCCTGACGTCGGCTGGCTTGCTGATGGCCTGGTCACCTTCGGTTTCAATCCGCAGGCCCGTGCGGGGCCTGACGAGTTGTGCGGTGCAGGTGCGGGGGTGTGTGGAGTTTCAATCCGCAGGCCCGTGCGGGGCCTGACAACGACGCAATCGGCACCGCCAATGGCGCCATTGTTTCAATCCGCAGGCCCGTGCGGGGCCTGACCTGGTATATGTCCGCGTCGCGCGGATTGCTGATGTTTCAATCCGCAGGCCCGTGCGGGGCCTGACTCAAGAGATCCGCTTGCGGGGCGCCGGCGGCGGTGTTTCAATCCGCAGGCCCGTGCGGGGCCTGACTCCGGTACTACCTGCACCAGCACCGGCTCAGCACGGTTTCAATCCGCAGGCCCGTGCGGGGCCTGACGTTGCTGCCTGGGTAGCTGCTTGAACACCCTGCTGGTTTCAATCCGCAGGCCCGTGCGGGGCCTGACCAGGCCAACCAGCAAATGCGCGACAACCTGGAGGTTTCAATCCGCAGGCCCGTGCGGGGCCTGACCTTATCCTGCCATCCGCCGTCTTGCGTTTGGAGCGTTTCAATCCGCAGGCCCGTGCGGGGCCTGACTCAGGAATCCCGGTTCCGCCGGGGCGGTGCAAGCTGTTTCAATCCGCAGGCCCGTGCGGGGCCTGACTGTAGCGTGATTCAAACGGGACATACATCAGGTTGTTTCAATCCGCAGGCCCGTGCGGGGCCTGACGCCATTCGTCAGCCTGTCGGGGTATGCTCACGCGTTTCAATCCGCAGGCCCGTGCGGGGCCTGACGGGCGGGTTGGACAGTGTGGTCCACGAGATGCTGTTTCAATCCGCAGGCCCGTGCGGGGCCTGACCCGGCGTGCAAGTGGTCCCGGCTACGCTGACCTTGTTTCAATCCGCAGGCCCGTGCGGGGCCTGACCCCTGCTGGTACGCTGGCAACACATACGACTGGCTGTTTCAATCCGCAGGCCCGTGCGGGGCCTGACGAATGTAGTCCTGCGCAATGATGCTGGGTGGCGGTGTTTCAATCCGCAGGCCCGTGCGGGGCCTGACCCAGGAGTCGATTAAAGTTGCCGGTTACCAGTCCGTTTCAATCCGCAGGCCCGTGCGGGGCCTGACTCTGACCTAAGGGGATTGACCGATGGCTAAGAAAGTTTCAATCCGCAGGCCCGTGCGGGGCCTGACCTCCTGCACAGCCACCAAGTTGCCGCCAATGGGGCGTTTCAATCCGCAGGCCCGTGCGGGGCCTGACGACCCCCCGCAACACTCAGCACGATGCGCGCATCATAGTTTCAATCCGCAGGCCCGTGCGGGGCCTGACAAGCGCTGCCTGATCGGCGTAGACGTTGCGCTGAATGTTTCAATCCGCAGGCCCGTGCGGGGCCTGACAGCGCAGGTAAGCACTGACATCAGATCGCGGTAATCGTTTCAATCCGCAGGCCCGTGCGGGGCCTGACCGGTTTGGCAGATCGGTTTCACGCCTAATATCATGTTTCAATCCGCAGGCCCGTGCGGGGCCTGACCGGCGGGTCCGTGGTCAAGGCACACGCGGCAGTGTTTCAATCCGCAGGCCCGTGCGGGGCCTGACACACTCAGAACCGCGCATCCGGCAATGTGTTAGCGTTTCAATCCGCAGGCCCGTGCGGGGCCTGACTCGCTAAGCGGGGTCTTCTACGCCTGGCTGCTCGTTTCAATCCGCAGGCCCGTGCGGGGCCTGACAGCTCGAAGATGTGCCCGCATCCACACTGGATTGTTTCAATCCGCAGGCCCGTGCGGGGCCTGACGTTAAACATCTGCGATGCCTTGCCATGAAGATCAATGTTTCAATCCGCAGGCCCGTGCGGGGCCTGACCCTGATTCACCGCAGGCCTGAGCGCTTGAAGCAGTTTCAATCCGCAGGCCCGTGCGGGGCCTGACAACAAACCGGCAATACGCTGGTAGATCAGGTGCTGTTTCAATCCGCAGGCCCGTGCGGGGCCTGACGATGTAGCTGTCAACGCCTTCGCGCCCGATTTCGTTTCAATCCGCAGGCCCGTGCGGGGCCTGACGCCGTAGGGCCTTGCATCATCAGGGCTGGCTGTTGTTTCAATCCGCAGGCCCGTGCGGGGCCTGACTTGGGTCGACAGGGCCGAACGGTCGCGGGCTACTGGTTTCAATCCGCAGGCCCGTGCGGGGCCTGACGCCACGCCCGAATGCCCATGACGAGAGCCTGGAGTTTCAATCCGCAGGCCCGTGCGGGGCCTGACGCGCCGCGCTGCCGTCCAGATGCAGACCATGGCATGGTTTCAATCCGCAGGCCCGTGCGGGGCCTGACTACACCAAGGTGATCGGCTTTGTCGCAGGCTTCATGTTTCAATCCGCAGGCCCGTGCGGGGCCTGACAAGCCATTCGTGACAACAAGGTGTGACAATGAGCGTTTCAATCCGCAGGCCCGTGCGGGGCCTGACCCTGAACGAAGGCTGGAACTGCATGAATCTGGTGAAGTTTCAATCCGCAGGCCCGTGCGGGGCCTGACAAAAGGGTGGCGTCAGAAGCAATGGCCTCCATATAGTTTCAATCCGCAGGCCCGTGCGGGGCCTGACTACCTACATATAACGAGCTGAGTGCCTGATATGAGTTTCAATCCGCAGGCCCGTGCGGGGCCTGACCGCTCAACAGATAACGACAGGTCGGACCTGGCATAGTTTCAATCCGCAGGCCCGTGCGGGGCCTGACAAGAGGCTCGGCGGCGGCTCACGCTGAAGGAAGTGTTTCAATCCGCAGGCCCGTGCGGGGCCTGACGTAGTTGGCGAGTCAAACTATCAGGATGCGCTTGTTTCAATCCGCAGGCCCGTGCGGGGCCTGACCATTTTTCTTCTTCGGGATTGAACACGCCAACTTGTTTCAATCCGCAGGCCCGCCCCCGGTGTCAGGGTAGTTGTCGCCTGATCGGTTTTACCCAA
>TARA_R110000824_G_scaffold357053_2_pt1 | contig 24411 bp, 22 predicted proteins | sample TARA_R110000824 | Tara Oceans TARA_R110000824 (sample SAMEA4397747) | marine metagenome | biome: Polar Biome; feature: [MES] marine water layer (ENVO:01000295) within the mesopelagic zone...; material: water (ENVO:00002006), including particulate matter (ENVO:01000060) such...
GTTCCCATCGGTGTTTCAACGGCAACATTCCAGCCGCCAAACAAATAAGGAGTAACCTTATCAGCGTCAAATAATTCGCCAAGTGTAATTTCCAACTCGGCCTTGACGTTAGTATAGCCGCGCTTGTGGTCGTAGTGCTTTGTGTCCACTTCCAAAAGGCCCAACTCATACCCGTTTTCAGTAATTGTAGCTGCGACATATTCTTCAAATTCAAATGTGCCCCGCTCATAATCGTCCAAATAGCCATCGTTGCGCAATTGCTCAATAACAGAATTGTTGCTCAATTGCCTTTTAATTACTAAATTCGCCAAGCATCCAGCGATGCCAGTTTGGCGAATAGTGTCGCCCTCGTAATCTTCACCTGTGTAATGAATAATCTCGGCGCCATCTTCAGTTGAAAGAACAACCTTAGATGCGGCGCTTAAATTCATATCCTTAAGTTTATCAAACCTGCTCATTTTTCCTCCCTATTATAAATAACTTTAATAATCTTATTTATGTCCTTGGCCACCTGATCCTTCAAACGGCCATGTTGATGTTCTAAGTCGGCTAACTTATCGCTTAGATCACTTATTCTGTTTTGCAATTTTGAAATGGCGGTTTGCTGTGCCGCGCCTGTCTTTGATAATTTCATTTTACTTTCTCCTTGTTTGTGTTTTGGTTTTAAAAACCTGTTAAAGAATTTCCTCATAGTACCCCCGGCAAGGTTCGAACCTGCGACCCTCGGCTTAGAAGGCCGATGCTCTATCCAACTGAGCTACGGGGGCTTATGTAATTGGTCTTTTTGGATCATGTTCAAAATTAACATCGTTAACCGACATTATATCCCAAATTTGTTCTGTTTTTACCCTCAAATCACCAGAAAGCTGGAATGCTGCCCAGCCTGCCCGGCCAAAATTAGATGCTTTAATCATTTTACACTTAGTTTCGCCAGTTTCGGCGTTCTGAACCCATATGTGCCATATTCTTTTTTCTTTATTCATTGTCTATCCAGAATAACAAAATAAAACATGTTTGTCAAGTGATTTCGCAAGCGCCAGCCGCGCAGGCCAATTCGCCCTGTAGATCAGTATTATCGTGTTCTTCCATAACTTGAGCTAAATCCACTCTGGTGAGGGTCTCCGTGAGCACATCATATTTTTCTTTTGAACAATCTTCAAACGGTGCCTGCTTATAGGTGTGTTCTGAATAAGGAAGTACAGATAAGCCATTATATTTATCTCTGTTTTCCCACATCCATTCACCAACGTCATTCCACTCAGCATCTTTAATCGAAATGGTGGCTGAAACATTGTGAGTGTTTTGGCCGTTTCGATGTCCGGGCCTCACCCACTCGCTTGATACGGTCGAAACTCTTTTTAGCAACTGTAACGCAGACTCGTGTCTAGTAATAGCATTTTCGGGTGCTTTCTGAGGGACTGCAATGACTGCAGTATCGTGCGGTCTAAAATATTCGTCTTCAACCAATTCAGGATGATTTAAATATAAATACCAATAAATCGCCTCATTTTTACCAACCCTAATTCGGCGCAAATAATAATCATTATGCCACGCATGGATTCCCGAGCTTGTTCCGAGAGTTAAGCTCGTGGTGCCGGCCGGCTTGACTGTTGTACACCGGGCGGCCTCTTTAATCCCCAAAATCTTAGAAACCCGCGCATTCTCTTTTTTAACCAATTCGGCGGCCTTGGTCATATCAAGATTTAAAACGTGGCCCGATGCAATTCCCGTCATAGAAACGCCTATAAGCGCATCTTTCTCGGTGGTTCGACGCCATATGTCTCTAAGGTAGTGAAAGTCCGTATAACCGGCCTGTAGGGTGCCTATAAACGCCGCTGTCTTAACTCTCTTTTCCAACTCTTCCTGAGTTTCCACATTGCTCACATTAACTTCTGTAAGATTGCAGAATTGATAAGGGCGCAGTGCGATTTCGCAACAAGGATTGGTGCCCCAGTCTTTATCGTTTGAAAAATAGAAGCCGGGCTCCCCGGTACCTGAAGCCTTTACGCGCTCCCAGAGACTCTCAAAGAATTCCTTTGTAATTCTATGTCGTAGTAATACGACTGAATTGTTTGCGCGTCCACGCTGCGGGTTTTTCTCCCACCAATTGCCAGTCTTGGCAGATAGCATCTCGCCATCGTCAGCAGAGAAGAGACTGATGAGAGCAGCACGGCGGATCCCGCCAGCGAGAACAGCGTCGGCAATATAACAAACAATGTCATGTACCTCAATAGGCTGGAGCTTATCTCCGTCACTTTTTTCATCCAAAACACCTCTGACCTTAAGCAGGCACTCTTTTAGCGGCTGTGGCCCGGGAGCTTTACCACCTGAAGTAACTAGTCTCGCGCCCTTCAGTCGGATGTCACTAAAATCAAATCTTATGGTAGATCCTCCAAAAAAATAGCTTCTCACTAATGCTTTTACGGCGTCGGCCCAGCCCTCGATGCTGTCGCCAATCAAAAACCGGCGTGACCTCTTAGAATTTGGCCTTCTAATTTCTGGCAATTTCTCAACGTGATGTTGTTGAACACTGTAACCAACGCCCGTTCCACCAAGCAATAAAAACATAATTTCGCTAAAAACGCGCCAATCATCAATAGGCGCGAATGCGCAATTATAAATGCGGTTGGGGGCCACTTCAATCGGCTTGCCGCCGAACTGCATAGACCGCATAGAAGGCAACACTTTTTTAGCATGTACAAACTTATACGCCTCCGTAATCTCGTCTTTTAAATCTGGATATGTTTTCCAATGCATTCGCTTATTACGATTAACCAACTCTCGCCACGTTTCCCTACGTTTCTTCTTTGGCGAATAGCGAGCATATTTCATATGGACAGTAATATCTGATAAAATTTCACTTGTTAGTTCCATTATTTTTTCCCTTCATTAGTTCTTTATATTTTTGTTTTAATAGGTGTTCTTGTGTTCGCCGCGGCGTCTGTGTAGTGGTGTTGACATCTTGTGAAACAATATTTATTTTTACTTTAGACGTATCCATATAAATTGGATAAGCGATACCGTCTGGTCCAAAACGGTTTTTGGCTACGAAGAATCTCCCCCCATTACTTGTTTTATCTGTGAGCGTTCGTGATAAAGTAAATATCAGATCAGCAACAAAACATTTCGAAAAAGCTTCAGAAATACTTTCGATTGTTACTAATTCGGCGTTGTATCCTGAGCGGTTGGTCTGTGAAACAGTCCACAAGGGGCATTTAAGTGTTTGAGCAGTCCCGCGCAAATCTTCATAGATCGTCTCTAAATCATGACGTTTTTCCCCATAACTTTTCAGAGGACGAATTAAATCGGCGTAATCAATAAGAATAAGATCTGGTGTGATTTCCGCATTTTTTAGTTTTTCCAAATGATTTTTAATTGTTTTAGTTGTTACAGAGCGTGTTGCATACTCTTTAATTAATAGTTTGCCCGAAACCCCCACAATCTTTTCTAAAATGTGATCTTTAAATACGGTAACGTCGTTGAGAGGAACGCCCGTCAAACAACTGTCATATCGACGAGCGACGGCCGTATCACTCAACTCTAACGTATAATGAATGACTGTCTTTCCTTGCTTAAGAGCCGATGCGCCAAGGTGCACCAGAAGGTGGCTTTTGCCAGCGCCGGTGCCGCCGATGGCCACTCCAAGTTCACCAGAGCCAAGACCTCCTTGAGAGATCTCATCCATTTTAGCCCAGCCCGTGCTTATGGGATTTCTTGCTTTCAATTCGAAGCGCTTTTCAAAGTCCTTCACATAATCATAGCCAAAATCATTATTTTGGCCCAGCTTTAATGCCTCATTAATAAGTTCAGAGATTTCATCAAAAGAAGAATTTTCTAACAACGCTGCCGATTTAATAATCGCGTCCTTTAATCTTTGTTTTTTACAAAAATCCAACGCTCTATCTTTAATATATTCCTCGCCGGCGACTTCTTGGTCGGTATGAACCTTTACCAAGAACTTTCTTACTTCTTCTTTGGCCAGTTTATTGCCTTCCCCAATTTCGTTATTAACCAAAGAGGCCATGAGTGGCAGCGTCGGGTGAACTGAGTATTTCTCTTTATAATCATATATTAATTTAACAAAAGTTTGTAGAGCTTTTGTTTCAAAATAATTAATATCAAGTACTTCGCCCACCTGATCTGCATAGGTGCGATCGAATAAAATCAGCTTAGCTAGATTTTCTTGAAAGGAATTACCAAATTTTGAAAAATCTACTTTCTCACTCGGCCGCATTATTAGTCCTTTTAATGTTTTTCATGTGAGCAAACAAATCTTCAAAAGATATTTCAGCGAAACCATCGCGAATCATCATTTTCAACATTTCAGTCTGATTAAGCTCTAAGGGATAGTCTTTTGCCGCTTCACGCAAAACCATTGCGTTCGCTGGGGATAAGCTATTACAATAAAGTTGCATGATTTGATAATTGTTTGCCAAAATCTCTTCGTTTTCTACAACTCCATTATATATCCTTAAATCAGACTCCTCAAGCATTTTTTCACTGTATTCTATTAAATCGCTTATAGAATGGGAGTGTTCCTCCTTTAAAAACGGGAACCTCTTAGCCGCAGACTTGAGGCCCACGCCGCCGATTCCTTCAATGTTGTCGGATTTGTCCCCGGCCATGGCTCTTGCCAAAGTAAAGTTGACGGGATGAATATCGAATTTTTCTACTATGTGCTTCTTATTTAAAATTTCTTTTTGAACGGGTCGATAAAGAAGGGTTGTTTCATCCAACAACTGAAAAAAGTCTTTGTCTGACGACACAATAACTTTTTGGGTTTCTTTATAAAGACCACAAAGAGCAGCAATTAAATCATCTGCCTCGGTATGATCCATCATTAGCTGAGATATGGGAAGTTGATTAAAATATTCCATTAGACGTGTTTGCTGCCAAATCTTATTTTGTATCTCCTGCCGCTCATCCAAAATAACGACATCCCGGTTCAGGCGCAAAGGCTTTTTGCGGCCCTCTTTGTAGCCACTCTGCTGAGACTTTCGCTTAGAAGAGCCTTCTCTGCCATCCCAGCAAATAAAAACTTTGGTAGGCTTTACCTCGCGACACAACTTTTGTAAAATCTTTAAACTGCCCTTGATGCCACCAATTGGTTGGCCGTTAGTAGAGAGTGAGGGATCCACTATATATGCCCTGTAATACATGTTCAGCATATCTACTATCATTATTCTATTCATAAAAAACCTCTGGTATAATATTCATTATACCAGAGGTTGAAGGCGGGGTCAAGTACCGCTATCTACCTTGACCCCTATAGGGTTTTTTATAAAGCTTTGACCTTTTATTGTGCGGACGTTTGGTAAATTTACCATTTCCCTGCTTGGTCTTTTTGCGCGCTGCGCTTGACTTACTTTGAGACTTTTTACTTGCCATTAGTTTTTATCCTCTGCGTCGCCATAAAATTCTTCAGCGTTTCCTAGGCGCTTATCAAATTTCATTACGACTTCTTGTTCCATTAATTCTACCACTCGATTATAAAACTTTTCATCGTCAAGTTTATCAGGCCAAGTTTTACTTTGAAACTTCTCAGATGTTTTATCATCAAAATGTAAAGTAAACCATGCACCCGAATTGGTCAAATACTCCGAGGCCTTAAGAGCCTCCAGCCAGCTTTCCTTGTCCATAATCTTAACTTCATCGCCGCCCCACAAAATCTTAAAATTGCATTCGCGGCCTTGGGTACCAAAACGTGACTTCTCGATTTTAGCCCTGACTTCTGTTCCGATGCGAAAACCCTTCTCATCGTAGATGAAACTTGCCTTCCCTTTCCGCGCTGTGAGCCATACACGGAGAGAATACGCGTAAGTTAGGGCCTTACCCCCCGGAGTGAAATACGGCGTTGTCATGGCCTCTGAGGGCCTTCTAGTGATGTTTGTTTTTAGCTGGTTTAGAATCAGCAAAGTTGATTTTGAATTGGCGATCGGCTGAATTAATTTTGATAAGCCCTTTGAAAGAATTCTAGGTTTTACTGCCATCGTCGATTGCGGATTAAAATCTGATTCTATATCACTAATAGATGGCGTCAAAGCCAAGCTGTCCCAGATAAAAAGCATTTGAGTATCAGTGTTAGCCAAAAGGCTTTCTATTGTCTCTAGCACAAATTCTACAGAACTCGCTTGCACATATAAAAGATTTTCTATATCACAGCCCGCATTTGCTAAAAACTCTGGATCGATAGCTGACTCAGAATCGAAATAAATAACATCAATGCCTAGCTTCTGGGCATTACCGGCAACTTGAGCAGCCATATAAGATTTGCCAGTGGCTTCCAACCCCGCAATCTCGCTTACCTTGCCCACCGGGATGCCGCCCCACTTGCCACGACAAACAATGCCATCCAACCACTTACACCCAGTAGGAATAAATTGCTCCACTTGGGTTGGGTTATCGTCCTTTAAAGAAAAGGCCACATTATAGCCGGCCTTCTTGTTAATTAATTTTTTCATGTCGGCGATTTTTAATCGGCCAACTTTAGTTTTTGCCATTTTTTCTCCAATATGGGGGGGGGCCGAAGCCCCCCCCTCTCTCTGTACACTAACTAAGTAGGTCCTTGAATGCGGCATCCACACTACTTGGCTTTTCGCTTACTTCGGTTGAGCCCTCCGAGTTCATATATGTATCAAGCATAGTTTGAACCTCGTCGGTCGACCGCCGCTGAAACAACTTATCATAGTCGATTGTTGTTGCAACGAACTCTTCAACAAGCTCCTTGTCCCCGGCCAAGGCCGAAGTTCGGCGGCTTGGAAAAATATCCGTCGATGGGAACATCGCACCGGGAGCTTTTCCATACTTAAGAGTAAGGTCAGTCCCCTTGTCTACGTCCGTGATATCTCCATACTCCGGATTGAGAACAAGATTGAGAAGCTTTTGATAAACAGTCTTGCTGTATCCCCAAAGGCGTACACCCTTTTCTTCCTCGCCGCGAACAATGACGGGCGAAAAGAAACGCTGCTTTGCCATCAGCTTCTTGGCCAACTCGCGAGAATCATCCGTTCTCTCGTCAAAGAGTTTGCGAACGAAAGTATCCAGCGGACAGTCATCCCCAAAATTCTTCTTCGGACTCAAAAACGCCTGATTTTCCCCAAGATTGTAGTGAAACCAGTATTCCTTAAAGGGATCCCCATCGGGATCGGGTGCGATTCGAATAGTTTGCTCCCCATCGCTCGGCTTCCAAAAGAGATCCCTGTTTCCACGACTCTCTAGCGACGCCATTTTATTTTTCATTTTATCCATATTTAATGCCATTCTTTCCTCCATAGGGCGGTTGATATTTCCACCCAGCACTATTTTTGTATTGCGTTCGTATGATAAGCAACATATACACGGTCTTCTTCATGTCCCGAATCAAAGATCGAATATGAAATTGACATATAATCGTGCTCTATTGCCTTTTCTAACTTACTACCTATTAAAGATACCATATTTTTACCCTCTTGTAAAGTGTTTTTATTGAGAGTGAAGTAAAAATGTTTTTGTCGGACGCTCTCTATTTTAAAAAATTTATTTTCTTTTTCTGGCCCAAATTCATATAGCCCAAAAGTTGTAATTTTACAAACCTCTAAAACGTCGTTTCCATTCGACATAATAGGAGAAGCCTCTTTATAATAACGAGTTAAATTATATACATCTACAATTGTTTGATTAAGCGTAGGATAATATTCTATGATAGAGAGGCCGTCTATTACTTGGGCCATTGCGGAATTAGAGAATAAATAAATATGGTCTATGGCACCCGAACGGGCGTATTCCTGCATAATGCCGAAAACCATACGCTCACGCAACTTAGCCTGAGCATTCAAAAAAGACATATCTGGGCGCACATATAAAAATTTTATTTTCTTTCCCCCAAATTGCTGCAGCGTGGCCAGCAGACCGCCGCTAATAACACCGCCGCCGCAACAAACGAATAAAACTTCATCCCCAACCTTCTCCTTTAGTTCAAAAAGGTCAGGCGCTCTTTCCTCTGCCTCCTCAATCGTGTTACACTGAGGGTATATGTAATCAGCCCCTTTATAATCAATGGTGTGCACAGTATATTTATCATACTTCTGGAAGCAGCGAGCAATCTTGGAGCCGCCAGTACCGAATCCAACTATATCCATCTTTCTGTCATTTCTCCCAAACTTTTGCCAGCCTTCACATTTACTTTAAAAGAACCAAAACGAGTATTCTCAAATTCGTTTTTAAGCAAAACAATCGACTTTAAATCTTCTTTGGCCATATCTATTACTACACTATCATGAATAACAAAGCTTATGGACGACTTTCTGTGCTGCAAAATGGTGCGCAACTTATACACTTGTTCTAAAAACATATCAGATGCTGTGCTCTGAATAGTATAGTTTAATGCATGGAATTCATCTGCCTCTATTTGCCGATCAAATGGTGTTGTCACGACTTTCCCATCCCAATATTTTTCTTTAATAAGTAATCGGTCATATGATTTATTAGCCAACCGATCTTTTGAGTCCGGATTATAAAGCCACGCAAAAATACGTTCTTTCGCTTCTTCGCGAGTTTGTAGCCCTCGAAAAACATTTTTTGCATTCCAATCATGGATATCCCCCTTGGGCTGTTCCAAGTCAAGAAGCCCCAAAAGCACTCTTAACTCACAGGCATTAAAGTCCAACTCTAGAAAAAAATCATTTGTGGGCTTTATAACATTACGAAATTCTTTATTGAGAGTCAGAATAGGGAAAGAATCTGGTGTCGTAGTAAGGCGACCTGTTTTAGAGCCAAACATGTTATAATATATCCGGCCGCGGCCATTTCTATATTTTTGAATAATTTTTTTGGCGCGTGGATTCGCTCGCTTATCGTAAAGAGCCCTCACATCCAATTCTATATCCCGTTTTTCTATCTCCCTTATAAGCTTGTGGATCTTTAACAAATGTTCATAATTTTTGGGTCGCTCGCGGACAGAATGAATGTGGGCCAGTGCGTGATTTTTAGCCCTGCAATACTTTTCAATAAAATCGAAAGGAACTAAATCATAAAAACAATGCTGATTCAAGTCAATTTTTGCAGCATGGAAACTCTTTAAATGAGCTTTTAACTTTTTCTCGTGATTTACCAATCTTTCTGTGTTCTCTGGGTCTGCAGCCTCCGCAAGAGGGTTCCCCCCACAATAAAGATATAAATATTCTACATCCAAAGGAAGATTGGGACAATAATTCCAAGTAGCGACTAACTCTTGAGGAGGGTTCTTATAAAACTTATCAGCGAAGAGACCTAAGCATTCAATCTTAGAGTCTAAAACAGAAAAATACACACATACCTCTTAACTTAAGGGGTAAACAATGGATTCCCCTTCCCAAATATAAATATATACCCTTTGGGAGAAGAAGTCAAGTCTTTTTTGTGGCGTGAAGAGGGAAGCCCCAAGTTCCTCTCCAGAAAGTAAAACGCTTCACGGTTAAGCAAATTAACATCTTTGGTCGCGGGATTTACCCCACCCATAGTGGCTGGAATTGTTTGAACAGCGACATAATTAGGAATCTGCAAAAAAGAATAAAACTTCTTTTTAAGATTTGCGCGTTGGCCTGATGACATTTTTACTCCAGTTTCCATAATTCGAAAATCTACATACTGATCTGCTAACAGCCTCTTGGGAAACCGTGTTGCCGGATCAAATTTGTCGGGCCAATTATAATAATGATTAATATAATCGACTATGGGGGGGCGCACATTTTTCACCACCTGAAATTCTTTTTGAAAAAGTTGCTTAAGGCTGGTGTCTGCCTGATAAGTTGAATAAGCCGGGTATTGAGAAATAAATCTCTTATACATTTCCACCAAGGTAAGGCCGAAGATCAACAAATTTTCAACCTTGTAAGTATCCTCATAATATTTTTTGTAAATTTCAGCTATAACCGCGGTGCTTGAGGGAGCCCACAATGATCCAAGGGTCGTCCTCATATATTTGCCTATCATTATATCAGATGAAAGATCTGCGATCAAGCGCCATGGATTATTTGGATCAATTCTAAAACCATGCATTTTGGCCACATAATTCAAAACAGGAAAACGCACATCATTAATGATTTTTGATTTGAGATTATCTGAAGTTTTATCACCCCTAACTATATCTACCACCAACCCACTGGCGTAAATGGAATTATGAGAACTTTCATAATAGGCACTCTCAGTAAAAAATAAGCCATTGTCTCGGATATAAGCAAAAAATAAATTATAAAAATCTTCAAATCCTTTAATCTGGCTATTAAACCGATTTAGTTTTAAAACTTTTTCAAAGAACTTCCTATATTGAGGAGGGTCATCCCCCAACGCATATTGATCATACATATATATTTCATATGAAGTAACCGGTTCATAAGCCCGCACTGCTTTAATCTGATTCAGCATACTGCGCGGATCGTCTTTTCTTTTCTCATTGTACGCTACCAACAAATCATCAAAGGCCCTGGCGGCGAAGTCGACTAACTTAAATTTTTGTGACACAGTTGTCATTGGCGCGCCGGGATTCAGCGTAGTAAGGGAACCAAAGTCATCTACCTTTCCGTAATTGGGCCTTTCATACCACACATCTAATTGATTTTTTAAATTAACCCCTTTGGGATTATAAAGGCCAATTGGTAAATTCAAGTCGTTAACATACTTTTTATAAAGGGCCCTATTCTTAAAAAACGTCTTAGTGGAGGACTGAGCATTTGCTGTCGAAACACTTTTAGGATCGACACCCGAGTCTTTCACAAATTCAGTGGCTTCTTTTAAAAAATCCAAATAAGTCGTATTAACCGTAACGGTTTCGGGCAGCGTCGCAGCTTGTAGCTCTCGCACGTTTACTACCACCTTTTTTGGCTTTTTAGCTGTCATGACTTTTTAATCTTTACCCCATATTTCTTGATGTTAGTCTTTTCCGCACTTAAATAGTTAAACAACTGTTTTACCAAGGTTACATCGGCTGTTGTGCCAAACGTGACATTAGCCAAATAGTCTTTCTTTCCCTCTTTTTTGGCTTGAACGTTATTTTCAATATCTGCGAGATTGCAAATACGATCACCAGTAATGCTAGTGGTATAAGAATTAGGAGTAATAGTGTCCGTTACGCTCTTGATAATATAAAAGCCCGCCAGCCCAAAATCCTTTTCCTTCTCAATGCCCAAATTGGCCGCCGGGATATTAAAAATGCCGGCAAACTGATAAATATTGTTTCCAAAGGTATCTAAAGTCGCCGAATAAAAATAAGGCGCAAACAACCAATTTGTTTCAAAAGAGTTTAAAAGAATTAAGAGGGTTTGATAATAAGGATTATCTGTAGCCGAGAAACTTACTTTCTTCACCAGCCCCTGTGCTGCACCTATCAACACCCGATAATATCCTAAATCCAAATTGCGTGTTTTATTAAAAACGTCCTTGCCAAAGAGGGTCGTGCTTTTTGGAAGAAAGAGGTCGGTATTGGTGTAAAAACTATTAGGGCCCGCGTGATAGTGTACAAGTCTATTGGCGGCGGTATTGTTTATCGTGAGCGCAAAACGATTTTTAAGAATATCCTCATCCCCTTGAATTATTTTTAATGAATCTTCGCTTCCAATGGAGCCATCGTAGCCGTAAACTTGAGTATTAATAGGAATTTGATGAGCAGCGTCTACGCCCTCATAAAGAACAGCGGCCAACACATCTCGCAGCAACAAAGTAATAAAAGTACCGGCAGATAAAGATTTATTGTTCTTAAGAGTCTTTTTCATGTAATGGGTTAAAATCTTCATTTCTACAAAAATATCACCGAGGTTATACCAATATTTTTGGCCGTCAGGAAGAGGAATGATGGTGTTACCCAAGAGGATATAAGGAAGAACATTTTTTATTACGTCACCGCCATCGTTTATACCACCATTAACTTTTATGTCATCATCACAAATGCGATAGATGGCCATGATTATATCTCTAATAGTGGTAAATCTAAAAGTTTTTTCGCCACCACTTTTAAAAGCCCCAAGTGGAGTACGTAAAATCTTACCTATCTCTTTAGGAAGAGCCTCTTCCCCCGAAGTGCTAACTAGCGTGTCACCCACAGGCGGATCTTTATCAATTTTTTCTTTTAATGTTTTAGTTATCTCTTCCACGTTATAGGTTATTGTAGTAGAAAGAGGCTCGGCATCTTCAAAACCAACATATTTCACATCGAACCCGACAGTCGCTGTTTTTAAATTCTTTTTTTCGCTGTCAAAACTATAAGTAACTTTATACTTTCCTTCATAAACCCCCAAATTATCCTCTAAAACCTTTTCAAAAAGAACGGGAAAGTATTTATGATAATCCCTCGAAAGCGCTTTCTTGGCGTTGGCAATAACATTAAGCTGTTCCGTTCGCTTAGTTTTTTTACAGTTCTCATCATGCCCGCAAGCTTGAATAGGGGGGTTGACACACTTCTTGCCCGCTGCAATGAGCTTAAGACACTTCTCGCTGTTATTTACCCTTTTAACCAAATTTAATTTGTCTGCAATCGATGAATCTGCGGCGGCCATTTCCGTCAAATCATTGAGAATAAGTTCTCGTATACTTTTATTGCCAAAAGAAGTGATAAGAGCACCTGAGTCGCGCAAACTCTCACGGCCGACGCCAAAATAAGTGACTTTCAGTGTAATAGACGCATCATCATGAAAATCAAAACTGTGGCTTTTATAGCCCATCACATAAATCTTTTTTTCTTCATCATTAATGATCTCCTTCATATCGCGATTAATGATATCATCAGAAATAGAGTCGGCAGCGTTCCACCCATATTCAAGTATAAGACATCCATGATTTTCTCTAAAGCCGTTGGGACGAATAAGTTCAGTAAAGCGCAGTTCGGGGTTCTCATGACTAAGACCATGCCACTTCAATGGTGATGCCACCTTATCAGCGAAAACCTGATAGGATTGAAAAAAATAACTAATGTTAATAATACCGGGATCAAACATATTCGCTGTGGCATATTTTTTTTCTACACTGACATTGGTAACTCCAGCGCCATCTCCTTTCCCGTACTCATCCATGGCGCCATAGCCCGATAAAGTTGTTTTTTTATCAAATGAAATAATTTTCCTGTCTTTGTAAGGGACAAATTGGCCGTTCTTTTTTCTGGGCAATATTGAGATTTGTACATGCGGGCTCATGGCCGCCTGCTGTTCAGGCTTGATTTTAAGCATATAATCTACATATTTTTGCTTTTGTTCTTGGCTTTTAGCATAGCTATCCTTCACTTCGCTGTTGGATTTAGCGGGAATAATATTGCGTTCTAAAGATGTTTTAAATTTTGGGTGAAGGCCCAGCACTTTACCACGGGCACGTTCAAACTTATCATCATAATATTGATTAAAAAAGTTCCTGATTCCCTCATCTTTATTAAGCTGGGGGGCAAGAACGCGAGATAAGAAATACTGAAGCGTGCCTTCGTCATTAGATACACGCTCCAAATGTGGTAAATATAGTTCCATTTATTGTGGCCTTTAAAGTCCCAAAGCGCTTAACACATCAACAAGAGGTTTCGGGACGCGAATTAAATCGCCCACTTTAATATGTTGTTCAGTCGGCTTTTGATTAAACCAAGCGATCACCCACCAATACTTTTCGTTGCCATAGTGGAGGGCTGCTAATTTGTAGTACCGGTCTCCAACAGTCCAGATGTGTGTGACATACCCAAAATTCAAAATTTCCTCAAAAGACGGATATTCTAAGCGCGTTGTCTCTAACATCGTAATGCCTTGGCGGCGGCCATATCGCTTAGAAAAGATTTCTCGGTAGCCCAAATCATCATTAAAAGTGGTGCTGGTTTTGGAATAGCGTGAAATGGGCATAATTATACATCTCCTAGTATGGTGGCCTTGCTAACATCCCGCGAAATATTATCTTGTGTCTGGCCATAACTTTGAATATCGGTTTTATTCGTAAGTGTATTGCGAGTGCGATATGGAAAATCATTTTTCTCATTAAATCCGCCATTTTTAAAGCCGATTACACGCTCATGAAGAACTCCCATTGTGAAGCTAAGTTTATAAGAACGAAAATATAAATTCTGTACTAATTCATCGCCGTTGTCCATATAAACACCGTCCTTCCAGTCCATCTCCCACGAAAATGTAGTAATATACCCCAATAATCCTTGCCACTGATTAGCCATATTAAGCATTAAATTCCCAAATTTAACACGAACCAAAGGAGGTGCGGCTAAAACAAGATCTCCCTTAATGGAATTATAAGTGGGATATAAATTTTTAATAAAAGTATTTAATTTTTTCAAATTTTCGTTTGCGTCAACACGGTCATAACAAGGAATTAGTAAGCTAACATTAATATTGCGTGTCGTGTTTGTATAACGAGGAATAGGGTCGGTACGACCATAAACAGTTTCTTGAGTAAAATTTGGCTTATAATCATCTTTAAAAGCTGTAACATACGCGGGCAGCGAAAGGGCCGGTGCAGCAATAAAATTTGTCATTCCAAGCAAAGACGGCTCTGTCGTTGGAAAAGAAACCCGAATATTTGCAAAACTTAATTGGTTTCGTATAGACGCCTCTGCTGGGTCACAAGTTGCTAAAGTCGGATCGTAGCTGAGCCTATCCGATAGTGTTTCTGCTAGGCCAGAATAACCGTCACTTAAAAAAGATGATGCTTGAATTGTCATTTAGGTTTATTCCTCATTCGCTGGTCGGATCCGCGGCCGCTGGAGTTGTTTTCTTCGTTGGATTCTGTGCCTCCATCTTTTCAATCTTTTTTCTCAAGGTATTCGTTGCAGTGGCAAGCGAACCAAAAGCGGTTTCCAGATCCTTAGCCTTTACGGCCGCGTTGCTGCCATTGACCGTAAGGGTTTTTAGCATCACGGCGGCGGCGGGCATGCCTCCAATCCCTGGGCCGCTTAACATCGCGTTGTCTCTTATGAAAACGAGGGCTTCTTGCAAAGCACCGAAAATTTGCATGGGGGTGGTTGCCCTCACCGCCCTCGCTCTCAACTCCGCTAGCGGCTGGGCTATTACAGGCTCACCGGCAACAGATGGTCGCCTCTGCAGCGCGATTTGTACACCGCTGGCACCAAGGCCCGGTACTGCGCTGCCCAGTGTGCGCAGGGCCTGACTATATGCTTCTTGGCTCATGCCCCTAGGGACGGGCTGGCCGGGGCCGGCGGGTGCAAGGCCTTTCATTGACCCAATGGCGCCCCCAAGGTGTCCCAAAATTGATCCGGGTTTTTGACCAATATAATTCCGAATATCCCCTAGTGAACCACCAAACATGGAAACAACAGGCGCCATCTGCTGAAGGGTGCCCATCGCATTTTGGAACGTGGCGAACTTTTCCGTCACCGCACTTATTTCTGATGGCATACGGCCCGTGTCTCGTGCCCATTGAGCGATGGCTGCAGCGGACTTTCTGATGGCTGTGGTGTCTCCCAACGTTGCCCAAGTGTCTTTCGCAGAAAGAATGAGCTTTTCCATTGTGCCCGGAAGAAGTTTATATTCCTTATTAAGAAGAGTGATTGTAGCGGCTTCTTTGGCCGCGGCCGGGCCGGTCATTCCAAACTGGCGCATATACATATTTTGAAGATTCATTGCATCTTCTTGACTAGTTTTAAGAGCAACTTGAGCTTGGGTAGTTTTCTGGAGTAGCCCAACCCACTTCTGTTGGCCAGCTAAATTGCCTGAGAGCGTAGAACCATAAATTTGGTTGCGCTCGGTGAGATTGGCTAAGGTTGCCCCCATATCCACCATCTGCCTCTGAGATTCAATTAATCTCTCTACAGTCTGAGCGACGGTTTCATGAAGCTTCACTTGGGCTCGATTTGTTGCTTCAAGGCCGGCCATGGTCTCGGCCATCTGGGCAGGGCCGCCGAAGCCGGTCATGGCCTGTTTGGGATCTAGAACGGCGCCGCCGGCTTTGCCGGCAACGAGGAGGCCAGCTTGAGCTAACGCGCCTTGAACTGCGAGGCCAACGACTCCACCGATCTTGTCGGCGGCTTCTTGGCCGAGGCCGGCCTCCATGGCTGACTTCATGCCATCTTCGACGGCCTTCTTTACTTGGCTCCCTATCTGGGTTGGAAGGGTTTTAAGTGCGTTTACTGCATCATCCCACGGATTGGCCATCTTTCTTAGATTCCCCTACTTCTTCGATATATGTATTAAAAACCCAATTTCTCTTCGCAATCGCAAATTTATACAAATCAGCAAATTGCCAATTTGTTCGCGTTACTAAAAGATAAAGTAATCTATACACATACTCTATGTAATTAGAGGTCAGGCCAAAAAAAGTTTGCCTGAATTGGCACGCCTCCTTCCAAGAGCTTCTTGCACTTGGCGCACTTTGTGCTATAATCAAGTTTTACTTGGGGGGCGGCTTCATAATAAGCCTTTTTTAAATAACGAGAATCTCTAATGGGCATCGATGCAATATATTCAGCAATTTTACCCTTATTAGTTTCCCCGTCGACTGACATAATCACCTTAAGGTATAATTCTTGTAATGGCGAAGTGGCGATGCTATGCTTTTTCTTAGCTTCGACGGCCTTAGCGATAGAAGCAACTTGTTTGGGGGTTAAATAACGATACTCTATTGTTGTATTGCCCTTGGGAAGTGCCACAACCAATGTATTGTCAGGAGTGACCTCGACGCCAGTTCGATCACCCTCCGACAAAACCTTATCGGCCAAGGACAACTCTTGTTCGGTCTGGTGATTACAGCCCTCACATTCAATCTCAATTGTATAATCATCGCCATAAGCTTCTTGCCTAGCGGCATAAAGAATGGCCGTCTGATCTCCATCAAAAAGATCGGTTGGATCAATTTTCTTATCAACAATCACACTTCTTAAGAATTTATCAAAAACCACCCCCTCTTCGATATAAGAAGAGTTCGTTAAAATATCCTCCTCCTTCGTAGTCATCATCTTTAATTCAATTTTTGTAATATTATGAAGGGGATGAGTAGGGGGATATAATTTTCCCTGTGATGGAAGCTCTGTATAATATGTTAAAGTTTCATATCCATTAGTCGCCGCGGCTTCGTCCGGTGACAAATCAAATCGATTCATTTTTACCTCTTAGTATCTTTTCTCAGCATTACTTTTATTAAAATAAGAAACATTCGCCCAGTCATAACAAAGCGTTACTGATGCTCCGATGACACTTTCACTATTATAGCCCAATTTATCAAATTTTATTTCTTTTACCCATGCATTAATCAAACTATATTCCTCGTACTTCTTCCCTTCGGGATTTATTAACTCAATTTTTACAGTTCCCAAAGTAGCCACCATGCTAGCTTTGCTCATGTCTTTAATGTTACTTAAATCAAGCTTATCAGGTGTATCATAACTGTTTTCTGTCATTTTTTTAAGTAAAATACCAGCCACCGTATCAGTGACATCATTAGAAAACAATTCTATAACAGTAAAAGTAACATCGCTCCATTCAATAGTGCCAAGGGGAAATTTTATTTTCCAATTTAAAAGTTGAAAATCTTTATTTTTGGCTGTATAGCTAGGGCGCGTAACGTCTTTAACGACACCTACGGGAATTCCACTAACTCTCAATACGAATCGAAAGCCCTGTTGGGCCTCCATTCGTGCTGCTTGCTGAAAATTGGCCGAGTCGGCGTCATTACTGGCTGCCGAATTTCTTAAATTTTGACGTTTGTTAATATCAGCGCCGGCGCCCATAGTTTCTTACCCTATTATAATTAGGCTAAAGTATTATTTTGGGATGGCTCAAAAATCTCTAAAGTCGCGAAATCATATTCAAAAGTGACAGTAACTGTCGTCAAATTTTCGCTTGCGTAGCTTAAATCGCCATAATTAACCGAAGAGATCCACGGATTTCGAAGAGTCCACTTTTCTACCATATTTCCAGCAGAATCGAGAGCCTTTACTGCGATATCACCTAAATTTCCATTAACAAAATTGTTTTTAGAAAAAGTACGAAGCCACCCTTCGCTTTCAGCAGTCCAATCCGAAGGTAACTCATAGCCCGCTCTTTTAACGGCATCAAAAAGGACGCCAGAGACATCAGGATCAATTGGCTCAACGAGCTTAACTTGGAACTGTGACCAAGTTAATCTGCCCGGATATTTAAACGTATGCCCTAAGAATTGATGAGTGGCCGCCTTAGAAATAGAAAAGTCGGGGCGTTGTGCAGTTAAAATCACCCACGCAGGAATATCGCCAATTGTCAAAATAAATTTAAATTGGCGTTTCGGTTCAATTTTGGCCGAAGCCCATGGTGGCAAAGGGGTTGTTTTGTTAACTGGCATTATTCTTCTCCTAGTTTAAATAGTTTTAATCCTCAAAAGCTGCTCCAGTATTACTGATAACAAAATCAATTGCAACAAATTCAATCGCTCTGGTTGGTTTTAAGAACACCTTTGCATATAAGACATTACGGTCAATAAGATCGGGCGTCGTAGTTGTTTCATCCAGAATCAACTTATAATCATCTAATCCAAAACGAGCTTTTACATCTGCCAAGAACGGTTCTGCTTGGCCGATGAAGCGGGCCCATGTCTGCCTTACATTGGGCTCAAATAGCATTGTCGATGCAATTTGCGAAATTCCCTTTTTAACGAAAAGCATTAAGCGACGGACATTAATTCTATCAAGTGCACTTCTTGTAACCTGCAAAGTCTTTTGTCCAAAGATAACAATGCCCTCGTTGGGGAAGCTGGCAATTGGATTAATGTTTGCCTTGTAAAGATCGTCACGATCCTGCGCAGTAAGCTTCTTCGTAACATTAACGACGGGAAGGCCGGCGATTCCGCTCGACAAGCCGCCGCGGTTGAAGCCGGCTGGCGCGAACCAAGGAGCGCGAACGCGGTCAGTATAGGCCATTGCGCCTAAAGCAACCACCGAAGAAGGCATATAGACTAACGTGCTGCTAGAGGGGTCTCTTACCTGCACAAACGGGAAATATGCGCAGCCATAACTTGAATTGATTGCACGATCCTTTAAGTTGGTGATTGTCTGAGAGAGATTTGGGTAAGTTACACCACTATTATCCTCATCCGCTGGAACGAAGTCGCCCTTCAAATCAATAACCGCCAACGCATCTGCGCGGGATTCGGCCGTTTGAATCAAATGATAAGTTAAATTCTCATTCGTGATGCCCGGGCACGCAAGCAGATTATACTCAAAAAATTCAGTATCCCGAGTCATATCAACAGCTTCTTTAATACTGTTATAAGCATAATTGGTGTTTGCAGTTCCATCGGTCAACCCAGTGTTTCTAAACGGATTTTGCTCTGTAACATCTAATCCGTCTGCGCCGCCGGCGAGTGGCACAGTAAACTTGTTAATAGTTTTATCCAAAATAGACTTGTAGTCATTGCTACTCTGGACGCTCACTGAATTTCCTAAAACATAAGAGCCGGATGTCCACACAAATTCATTTTTATCTGTGTCTGGCTGAACGATTTCATCCAAAGTAAAAACAAATTGATATTCTGTTTTATCAGTAGCGCTGGGCGTGTATAAACTGCTAATCGCAGAGTCAAGAGGCCGATTAAGGTCGCCGTAGCCCGTATTGTATCGCGGGTTGGTCTTTGACTTTCCAGACCAAACACCCCAATAGGCATTGGTATAGTCAGGAACGTCATCCTGCGACGAACTCATACGAAGCTCATGTGCTGGGAAAAGCAGTTTAAGCCGCATAGAAGAAGCGTCCCAAGCCGCGGAGGTGTCAGCGGTTTCCTCGCCGAAGCCCGAACCAGTAAAAACGCTCAACATGCCCGGGCTCGTGTCGCCTTCGCTTTGTTCCGCAGGCGCCCAAACACCATCGGAGGCGCCTCCGCTTAAATAAAGCTTGGCGCGTAAAGCATGGTCAAAGCCGCCCGAAAGATTCGTGAGATAATTAAGGTTGATGTCATCGTACTTAATAGGGCCAAAGTAGCCGAACGGAAGATACTCTTCATTCGTTTGAGCCCCATCAACACCGACATCCATTTCAATACGAATAAGTTTAGACCTGTTCACGAATGTACCTTCGGTCGTTAAACGCCGCGTTGTCGCGTTAAAGTAAACAAATTCATCGCCGATTTTAGCTGCAACATAATTTTCCGAATTTGGATTCAAATTGCAATTGCTAAAGCGTTCTAAGACTTCAGGGGAGGTATCAGTATCACCCGCATCTCTAACCAGCACATCAAATGTGCCGTATTTATTAAACTGATCACTAGAATAGTCGATGTTGGTAATTGAAACCTTAAGTTCTTTATTGGCCCAGGAGCCATAATCTAAAGCAACAAATTTAAATAACTTCTGCTGGCCAGTATATGTATAATTGGCCTTGTCGGCAATCGCCTCTAATGTCTGTCCGAAAACCCAGCCAGATCGAGCATTATTCCGACTCTCTTTGCCGGAAACAGTCCCATCTTCAAAGGGCGTTTGTTTGGTACCAAAATTGTCGGCGGCGCTGGCCGAAGCCAGTGGCAAGATTAACCCAATGTAAGTTGCAGTTGTATCATGGGCAGAGGCAGAGGGGGCAGAGGTCCCGTGGTCACTAGAGCCTGACTGAGTGGCTCTCACGGTGCCCGGACCCTCATTGTAAGCGTTGAGAGGGTTGCCGCGGGCCTTTTTCATTAAGAAATTATTAGCATAAGTTTCACCAAGCCAATACCGCTCGCGAGAGCCGGAAGGAGTAATAGTTTTGTTAATAACTGTCGGATTAGTATTAAAGACCTTTCGTATATAATTCGAATCATTCTCGGCTAAGGAAAACTTAATAACGCGATTGGGGTAATCTGTATTACTGCCCGTAATAGACAGAGTAAAATAGCCGTTGCTATCGGAAAAGATTAGGCGATTAGAACCGCTGGCAAAAGCATCAGAGGTGCTAGCTGTTGCTGAACTAGAATTCGCGTTGCCAATTAGGCCTGCATATCCGTCTTCTACATACCAGACTGCTGCCAAAGATCCCGTAATGGAAAAACTAGAGGTAAAGGCCTTGGATGAACTAATTTCATTTGGCAAAACCCAAAGACCATAGGCACTGCCGCTGGTTCCCAAACTCGACGGTTCGGTGGTCAATGTTGGAGTACTCTTAGCAATAAGACGATTACTCAACACCCAACCAGCTTCGCCGGCTGACGTCGCATCTTTGTTTTTAGAGCCTAACAGGCGAATAAAAGTAAGGGGAGTCGAGTTCCTTAACCAAGCTTGGGCGGCGTATGGCCCATACGTTGGCGACATTGTATTTCCATTGCGCCAAACATCATCACCCTTTCCACCGGGAATCGGCTCGCCAAATATATTTACAAAATCTGCATATGAACCAACAGTCACGGGCCGTAACGCTGGGCCGCGGGCGGCGCGACCGATGATCAGGGGGCCAACTTCGCGTGGCTCATTCGGCAATTGTGAATTATCTATTTCATTGATAAACACGCCGGGGGAAACAAATTTAAATTTTCTTACGCTCATTTAGAACTCTCCCAAAAAACACTTTCTCTACGTATAAATAGTTTTTGAAAGATCAAAAACCTCTAAGGACGGTATGGATCTTTTTCAGAACGATTGACAATTCCAAATTCATTTATATCTCCAAAAATCACGCGCTCTCTGGGAAACTTGATCTCAACTGCGTTTTCGTACTTAGCCACCCTTGGACCATCCTGATTATCAGGGGCGCCCATTAAATATCCAAGGACGTTTATTCTCAAAGTGGACTCGTAAACTCTTTCGTTGTTAGCCATACTGGAAACATTATTTCGAATACCATAACGAGGATTTAAAAAGGCTTCATAGGCATGGCCATCATAACTTATCATAAATTGATTTACATTATTACTGTAAACTAAAAAAGGAGAGAGTATCTCATTCATTTGTTGTTGATATTCGGTACGGAGACGAATATTATAAGTAATATCATGATAAATGGGAAGCGGAACTACTGAGTATTCATATACCACCTTCTTATTATCATATTTAAAAGTATTTTGTTTATACAATCTAAGGGCGCCCGCATTAGCAAAATTTCTTGTTTTAGACTGTTTAATTTTTTTCGACAACACAAGAGCAGTTCCATCCGCGCTTTTAAAAACCTGCGCAGGAATGGGTCGCTTAGCAGAAGGAGTCTTAGAAACTGTTGTTCTTTCAATGGCCACCATCGGGAAAATCAAAGCCTCCGACTTTTGTGACCTTAAATCTTTGTCATCTTTTATTTGAAATGCTCGCTCAGTCATCCATACCACAGGAACCTTCTTCCAACCCTTATTCGTGGTGGCTCGCACATCCAATTTCGCGTTTACCCAGTCAAAAAGGGCGCGATCAATGGTTTCAAAAGTAGAGGGGGACAGCACATCATAACGCGGCTGATGGATACGCTCAATTAATTCTTCTTTGGTAGGGCATGGATAAAAACTTAAGCCCAACTTGTGTACGCCGCGGCATTTAAGACGCTGGCTTTCATATAAAGCGTCCCTTTTATTATTGAAAGCATAATTTTTTAAAATGTTATTATTGGCCATCAAATTTTCCCTCTCTCGACATTATACAAGTAGCAGTAATTTCGAAACTGCTATCCGGCTCGTCAAAAAGGAGTTTTCCTTCGTCCAAAGCAACAATTTCAAAAAATAAATCGCCGTACTTTACAAAGTCACCCACTCTTACATAAAGATCTTGGTCTTCAATTAGCCGCCGGCGGTGGAAAAAGATAGTTATTGATGGGCGGCGGTCGACGCCATAGGGGCTATATTCAGTTTTAGAGCCATTCCACTTAATTCTAGCATATACACGAATAGGGTTGTCGTAAGTCTTGTTTATGGCCTCCCCATATAGCCCATGGTAATCTGTTTTTTCCATACTCAAAGGAAAATATAAGATTTGTTGGCCAACAACCCTTTCCAGTACCTCGTCATTAATTTGTTTAACAAAGTTTTTTTCTTTATCGCCAGTGAAAAGAGGGGGAGGGGGGTTGTCTAGTCTATTCCATCTATTATCAGCCATTCATTTATCCCACAAACACCGGAATGGGAACTTGTTTCAATGTCTCGGCGATATCCTTATTAAGCTTGGCGTCCCTTTCAGCTAACTTGGCATATGTCAATTCATCTAAGATCTTAATAAGCTCATTCCGCAACGTGTCTTGTTCGGCTTTTGCTTGGCTTAACAGCGACGTGGCATTTAAACTAACATTTCCGCCCGGAAGAGGAACACTATTCCCTAACTTCCCACGAATCTGGCCCAACATTTCTTTAGCCGAGGCAAGAGCATAGCGACGAATCCATTGTTTTCCTATTGAATTTATGTTAGCATAAGGTATATTGGAAAAGGGCAGCGTATTCATATTATTAATGCCCTCTCCTCCTTCGCGCTTATCAGAATACTCTTCCCACGCATCTTTCTGAACGGTGAAGGTAAACCAAAACTTTTGCATCGACCCGATTCTCGGCATTGGAAATAATCTTAATTTATTATTATGGAGTTCATAAGAATAATTGGATACCCGAGTTCTAATAGAGTCTTCATACATTATCGCTTGTAGCTTATTTTGCCATGTTGGAATTACTTCAAATTGAGAATCGTCGGCATATTGACCATAAGTTGAAAGGTTACCAATAACATTCAAGCCGCCGTAATAAGCAAAAAAGCGCCACATTGACCGCGGAGTTCTATAGAATACCTCTCTAATGGTTATTTTATTATTTCCAACCACGTCTCCGGACCCCGTAAGGCTGTCTACCAATTCGCCGGCGGCAACACTTTGCGAAACAATGCTTTGTAAATCGTAATCTTGGACGCTGGATGTTGTCGTAAACGAAGCCGAATAAACATTTAAGTCGCCGCCAACATCAGCCGCTGTGGCGATGCCAGAAGCGGCCCGTTGAGCATATTGAAACGTATAGCGCGGAAACCTTAAAGATACGTCAGAACCGCTTAAGGCGTGACCACTCGTTATTTGACCATCTTGATCAAAGCTGGCTGTCGTATTTCCTAATAAATCCCCTAATGAATTTTTTGCCTGATGCACATTGACAATATAGGAATACTCTAAACAAGCTTCTTCATAGGCGGCGTATATATTATATTCGGTAAGCTCAATATCAAGAACGTCACCTCCCAGCTTCTTATATACATACCCCACTTGGTCGGAGGCGCCTGAAATAAAGCTCGTATTCCCGGCCAAACTCATGTAAATCCCCACTGGAAGGGGGTTTGTAGACTTATTAACGTTGTCAGTTGTGCCGGTAATTGGTAATATAGATTTATTACTTTTGCTAACGGGGGTTAAAGTGGGAAGCGCCATATATTTATCTCCTAATCACTATAAATAGTTTTAGAAAAGAGAAACCCTCTAGCTGCTCACACAGTAGAGGGTTCCACATGAAAACAAATTTATTTTATTTCTTAGTAGGGCCCTTCTTCTTTGTTGGGGTAGCCTTTTTCTTCGGGGGCGACCATGTGCGCGTGGTTGGGGG
>TARA_R110000824_G_scaffold127498_3_pt1 | contig 24371 bp, 32 predicted proteins | sample TARA_R110000824 | Tara Oceans TARA_R110000824 (sample SAMEA4397747) | marine metagenome | biome: Polar Biome; feature: [MES] marine water layer (ENVO:01000295) within the mesopelagic zone...; material: water (ENVO:00002006), including particulate matter (ENVO:01000060) such...
AGAGGTTACAAACGAAACATCGACATTTGATAATTTGTCAAATTGAAAGAAATGATTGCAAGAAAAAACAAAATCATAATCTTCCGCTGACCAATCAATTGTTGCAGCTGAGGGACCTGCTCCTACTATTAATATTTTTGAATTAGAATATTGCTTTATTTGTGGCAGATTGAGATATAAAATTTCATCATTTCCTGCTAAATCGGTGCCAAAAGTTTTGCCATAATAATTTAAAACGTAATTAGAATTCCACCGATTGTCTTTTTTAAATCTAGATTTATTGGATATAAAGCAAGATTTTTTAGATGTGTAGTTTTCCCAATTTGTATCCATCCCTATACATTCGTCTGTTTCTGTGTCATACCAAACTGAAAATTGAGGCTTGTGTCTTATTACAGCGCAATAGGTCTTAAACGCCAAGAACATAGAATCTCTCCTTGGGTTTGCTTGAATTACATCTTCCAATATTTTGCCATCTTTATATATCTGAATACAGTTTAACCAGTTCATATTAAAAATCCCCCACTTGAAGAAGGTGATCTTCTGAGAGATCTCTAGTTGCAATTTGTCCAATTATTTTGTCATACATACTTGGAGGTAATCCGGTACCGGGTCTCTTGCACGTTAGGTTTTCCATAGTATAAACTTCCCCCTTTCTTATATTGACTGAGGCAACAACACTTCTTCTTGCATACTTCCTAGCAACTGTTTCTGAATCTGTACATTGTTTTTCACAGTTTCCATACATCTCATATGCCACATTGACATTATTAATTATAGTTTTTAAATCTTCCGGATCAGCTGACAGCCAATGATCGGCGCTCTTGTCCATTCCTTTATCAAGTGTATAATGTCTTTCAAACACTGTCGCGCCTAGCATATAAGCAAAAGACGGTGTCCTAAGATCCATTGTGTGATCCGAGAGTCCAATAATATATTTTTTTCCAAACTCCTCTTTAAGATTTTTTATCATTCCAAGATTTATGTCTGAATTTTCTGTAGGATATTTTAGGTTACAATGCATTATAACTATCATATCAGTGCCAGTTGATAAAATGTTTACTGCTTGTCTGATTTCTTCTACAGTAGAGGCGCCGGTAGACAGCATGACAATTTTACCTTTGGATGCTACTCTCTTCAATAGGGGATGGTTTGTTATATCACAAGACGCTATCTTATAAGCCCTCATTCCTATTTCATCTAGATAATCAACAGACTCAAAATCAAATGGGGTTGACATAAATTCAATACCATATTTTTCACACATTTCTTTTAATTTTGCATGTTCTTCTTTTCCAAAAGAATCCAATATTGAATAAGAATCAAACTGTGAACCATCTTTCTTTTCTTCTCCGTCCCAGTCCCAAAAGCGTGGTGCATCTTTTGTACACAAAGTCTTAGCCTTATACGATTGAAACTTTATAGCAGATGCGCCGGAGGCTGCTGCAGAGGCTATTAACTTCTCTCCAAGCTCCAAAGAACCCAAGTGATTTACTCCCGCTTCTGCTATACTAAACGGTTGACCGGTTTTTATTTTTTCCCATAATTTATTTGTCATTAATTAACTCCCAAATCTTTATCAATGATATTTTTTATATTTTTTCTGTCGCCAGTGTTTGTCGTTAGACTGCCATTTCTTTTAACGTATTTATAATATGGTAAACGAAGATGATAGCTGTCAAAATTCTTTATATATCTCATTATTAAATCATAATCTTCTCTATTTTTGTAGTCTTCATTGTACATACCCAGCGCTTTAATGTATTTTTTTCGAAATACTACTCCGGCACCATGATCTAAAAGTTTATCTAGTGTATTGAGTTGTATGTGTCGTGTTTTATCTTTCTCTATCACAATGTGGTCACAATAAACAAATCCAATATCATCATTCCAGTCCAAAACTTGTGTCATCGAAAACAAAAAATTTTTATCAATATAGTCATCACCATCGACACGAACCACATACCTACCTTGGGCATTATTAATTGCAGTATTAGAGGCAGCAGAGACCCCCTTGTTATTGTCATGTCTTATACCTCTGACAATTTGTCTCCTTGGGTTTGAGTGTCTAATATCTTGTTCTTCAACCAAGTAGTTTGATATTATATCCCAACTATCGTCAGTAGAACAGTCATCAACAATTATAATTTCGTATAGACTGTCGTGTAAAGTCTGGTTTAGGCAACTGTTAATTGCTCTAGCAATATATTTTTGTAGATTGTAGCAAGTTATAATTACGCTTACAATACATTCATTGTTCATTTGTTTCTCAAGAGTGGAAATAGTTCATACACCAGTGTATCTTCTTTTCGTAGACATCTGGTTTTCTATAAAATTGAATATGAGAGCCAACTGTCGCATTATCCCAATGCGCGTATTGTGGTCCTCGCAATATTCTATATAATAATTTAAAGTCTAATTTATGGATAACATATTTGTTGTCATTAAAATCTGACTTATCTATGATTTTGTATTCTTTTCTTTTTACATCAATTTTAACCATTTTTTGCTCTGGTAATTCGATATAGATATTTTTATCTGTTATAAAATTTAATTCTTCAGCTTTTTTGATAAATCTATTGTGTGAGTCGGGAATTAAAGTTAAAATTGTATCTAGTGAAACTTCGGGATCACATTCGTAGTCATATTTCTTGTTCTTTAAGACTTCCTCGGAATATTTCATTTTGTCTTTGGGGCATGGTGAAGAGTATTTTTTAGAAACATTACCCGTGTTTAAATCAAAACTTTCAAGTTGATTTAGCAAGATACCTTTTCCAGAGTCATATTTGTTTTTATAATACTCAAAAGCAGTTTTAGCATCAGGGTTTCCTCTAAAGTTGTTTAAGTCAGTAAGAGAACCACATAAAGTGTAGCCACCGGCAAATGGGAGATAATATTTTGGCTCGCAAAGATTGAGATACTGTAAGCCCATGTCTAGAAATTTTTGTGATTTATGTGATGCTTGGAGCAGCTTCTCTTCATTCGAGTAGTTCTCAAAACACTGGGGATATGAACCAGCAGCATTGTAAGGGAATAATAACAAATCTGGCTTTCCAAAAATGTTCATTATTCTTTTAACTGTTGAGCGTGTTAATTCAAAAGGGCAATCATTTACATTTAAAACAACCTTCTTCCCATTTTCTATAACACATACGGTATCTATTCCGGTTGATTCGTCTGGTGGCGCTACAGACTTACCTAAGCCAAGGAAACTAGTTGAATTGTTGGTGTCGCAATTATCTGCGGCATATATGTGTATTCCCACACCATCACCACAATCATGTTTTTCACCATGCTTAAGCTCTATGACTCTTCTTCCCATTTTTTCTAGTTTAAATTTAACAAATTTTTCCTCAAAACTATGAATTATAACCGGAGCATCTTTGTTAATTTTATCTAAAGACAACCCATGCAAGTGATCTGGATGTATATGGGACACGTATATTAAGTCTATGTCTTGTAATATTTTATCATCAATTTGTAATGGTGGATAGATAGACCAAGAACCATAATAAGTTTCTCCAGTCAACCATGGATCACAAATAATTTTTAACCCAGATGATTCAACTATAACACAGGCACCATTTACAAAAGTTGTTTTCATTTTGACTGCTTATCTTTATACAAAGCTTCGCAAACTTTAAATTGCCATTCATAGTCAACATCTAAAACTTCCTCTTCTTCAACAACAAACAATTCCGGATTTGGTGGAAGCTTGTCGTCCATCCAAAATCCATCTTTTATTATATCCATCTTACTAGCGTACAAACAATGCGCAGCCTCGTAGGTAACAGTCATAGTTTTTGTATTCATTAGTTTTTGTTCAAGTGGCCAATTTGAAATCATTTTTTTATCTGAGTCCCAGTAATATTGCTTTTTAGCCATAACAGCAAACATTCCGCCGGAGTCTGTATTCATGTAAGCTTCAACAAACGCGTCTATTGTCTCAACAGTTAAAAAAGGCAAACAAGCACTTACTAGAACGACATATTTGTAGTCTAGCTTGTTGTGCCATTCATAAATATCTAGAATTCCATTTTCGCTTTTAGCTGATTTATAGCTACGTTCAAAAATGTTTACTCCATGTTTTCTTCCAATTTCCTGTAGTTCTTGTTCGTGAACAGAAAAGTAAAAGTTTTCTTTTGGGATTATACTGGAATCCAGTATCTTCTCAATCGCAACATCAACTAATGTTGTTCCAGCGAATGGTTTTATCATTTTGTTGGGAACCCTCTGGGAACCCAATCGTGCTTGTATAATAAAGCAAATGTCATTTATGTTTTTTACCATGTGGTCCAACCTCCATCTATTATTAAATTGTGCCCGGTAACGTAGCTTGCAGCATCAGACAGTAAATAAACTAAACCGCCGGCTACTTCATAATTGTAGCTTAACCTCTTCATTGGTGAAAGCTCAGAAAAGTTATTTTCAAATACTTCTTCATGATTATTCCATACACCGTGAGGTGTTATTAGATTAACTCTAATATTGCTATCAGCCCAGTACGTTGCTAAATAATTCGATAATGCCATTATGCCGCCTTTAGATGCAGCATAAGAGGCTGGACTCTTTAATGCTTGAGTGATACCATCGTAAATTTTATGATTAGGCGCAACAACTGAATACGTAGATGCCAAATTAACAATTGAGCCACCGCCAGTTTCAGCCATGTGTTCTCCTATAATCTTGCATATCATGTATGTGCCTTTAAGGTTGGATTCCATTACTTCATCCCACGCCGATTGTGTGTATTCTTCTACTTTGTCAAAGAAGCCGGCTGGCTTACTGTGATGGCAGGTCACTAATCCGCTAATCTTTCCGTGCTTTTCTACAATTGAGTTTTTGAAATCAAGAATAGACTCTTCACTTCTTATGTCGTACTCCGGTAAATCAAAACCGATCACTGTGGCGCCAAATTGCTGGCATGCTTCACTAAAGGCAGAACCAATAAGTCCTTTATCGCCAACAATGACAATAACTCTATCTTCTAAAGAAAATAAGTTTTTAAAATTAATTTGTTTTGGATCAGTCGTCTGTATCATACTGCCTTTTCTAATAATGTTGTTGCTATTTTAACATCTTCTATGCCGTCAGTCAATGTTGTACCCAGTATTTGTTGCACCGGGCGGGCGCCAAGTTTGCCGCTGCAAATAGCTAAGAAGTGGCAAATTTCATCTAGGTAACTTTTATTTAGTAATTCAAGAGGGCTTTCCTCAAATTCTATGATCTTGTCATTAACAACAATCTCGGAACTCCAAAAATCCCAATACAGGGTGCCTTTCGTTCCTGTGATTTTTAGCCATCTTTCCGTTTTTTGTTGAAAAAAGTTTAAATGAATATTTGAAACAACGCCCGAATCATGTTTTAGTAAAATCTCTATGCCTTCATCGACATCAATCCCTAGCGTATTTTTTTCAGTCTTCATTCCATAATAGTCCTGTGGGGTTCCGAATAAACGAGTTAAGTAATTTAATTCATGGATCATCGTTAAAGTAACTCCGCCTCCTAATGATCTATTAGAGGCATATGATTTTTTGTAATCTTCCCATGGGTGCCAATTTGGCAAATAACTTCCATTATACGCCTTGCATGAAACAATTTCCCCAATGGTACCGTCACAGACCAACTCCTCTAGTTTCAAGAAACAAGGATGAAATAAGACATGATATCCCAACATACAAGGAATGTTCTTGTCACCAAAATGAGATTCCAGCATGTTTACGCCGTCAAGAGTATCACTGAGTGGTTTTTCTATGAAAAATGGACACATCAGATCTTTCAAGCGTGATGCTGTTGCGACATGTAGAGAGGTTGGGTTTGAAATTATCACCCCATCAATGTGTGTGTGCTCTCTTATATCATCAAAATTATAGAAAACTTTCTTAAAATTAAAATCATCTTTAAGGGTGCTTTTATTCGTACGATACGCATACAAATCTAATCGCGCGGGTGAGCCTGCTAGTGGACCACGATCAACTTTAATTATAGGGCTGTTGCTTAAATTGTTGTAGTGTCTTCTGCCCATCGAGCCTAAGCCGCAAATTAAAATACGCATTAGTCACCTTTCATAATTCTGTGACTGTCACTGTTAAAGTGTTGAGTTGAGAACTCATACAACTCAGAATCCTCTAGGGCATACATTTGATGCCTCAATCCTGTATAAACATAGAAGTTTTGCCCGGGCTCTAATAAAATTTGCTCTGCAATTTCTGGGTTATCGCCATCACTATACTTTACAATCATTTTTCCGGATTGCAAATAAAAGACTTCATCTTTCTTCTTGTGGTAATGCCATGAACACTGTTTACCTTTCTTAAAAAATAAAAGCTTGCCGCAATATTCTTCCTTATTGACGATCCATTTTTCATATCCCCAGCCTTTCTCAACGTATTTCATGGGGATGTGAACGTCTACTTTAGATTTAGCTTTTACCATACTGACTTACCGCCATCAATAACTACATTTTCTCCAGTCATGTAAGAACTTGCGTCAGAACACATAAACACTATGGCGCCTTTATATTCATCAATATGTGACATACGATTCATTGGAATTATATTTGTCAGCTTTTCAACAAACTCTTCTGGATGATTATTGTAAACAGCTGTTGGGCTAATTGAATTCACTCTAATATTCTTTTCTGCAAAATAAACTGCCAAGTATTTTGTCATTCCTACAATCGCCCATTTAGCTGCAGAATATGTAATTGGTTTAACATTTTGCATTTCTTCCGCTACATCGTTTTTTCTATAAAGACGTTGATCTGGTGCGATTACCCCAAGGTCCGAGGCTATGTTTAAAATGACGCCGCCGCCGTTTTGTAACATTTTGTTAGCAACAGCTTGAGAGCAGTAGAATGTTCCGTTCATAGCAGCATCTACTCCCTCGTTCCAGTATTCCGGCGTCATGGTTTCAAATCTGCTGTCGGGTGTTAAGCCTCCGCCTTTTTTAACTTTAGGATCCTTTGCGGCATTATTAATAAGAATATCAATTTTGTCACATAAGTTGACCACTGTTTGAACTGATTTTGGATCTGCAACATCCATATGGTATGCAACAGCGCATTGTCTTTCATACTTTTCATTAAGTGTCGCAGCTTTCTGCTCAACGCGATCAAGATGATGATCTGTTAAAATCACATTTCCGCCGAATTCTATAATTGCTTCGGCGTGTTTTGGTCCCAATAAACCACCAGCACCGGTGATAAATGCGGTTCTACCCGTCAAATCAAATACTCTATTAACATTCATCGTATAACTCCTTAAATATATTAATGTGTCTTTTAATCGTTTCAGTCTCCAGTCCTGTCTTATCGCGTGCAGTCTGAAGCGTATATATTCCATTATAACCTACTTCTTTCAGTTTAGCAAATATTTTTGTAAAATTTGTATTCCCGGTTAGTGGCTCCACTGTAGAGTTATCTTTCGCTCTATCTTTTAGGTGTATATTGTTGATTTTTTCATAAAACATATGAAGATAGTCTTCGTGATCAATCCCCACAGTGGTCATGTTGCCTGTGTCATAAGTCAAATAGAAGTTCTCTCTCATAAAAATAATATCAGCTATAACATCCATCTTGTCTTCGATCTCAAAAGAAAAATTAAGAGACTCGTATCTGTCAGAAAAATTTTGCATTTCTGCTAAGAAGTCGTCTCTTTTGGAATAATTTGATAAATTTGAGTCCTCCAGGATGGGAATCGTAATATTTTTAATACCATTTCTTAAAGCTGCTTGACAAATAGGTGTCAAATTGGATTCCAAAAACTCTGTTTTAGAAATCTTATCATCAACCAAGTTGTCAGCGCATATAGAACTTATAGAATATTTCTCTAACTCTTCAGTGAAAATTGGATTATTTTCAAAAGAATCTTTAGTTACTATCCACTCCACATGATTTAATTCTAGTTGCGTTAATAGATCAAATTCTCTTTCCCAATTTGCCGGCGTATCTTGAAATCCCTCTACTGGTTCTGATAATCTACCTTGTATAATTCCTAATTTCATTTTAAATGTTCATCCTTTTAAGTTGAATCTCATTTGATATCATCTCTCCATCAAATGAGATTGAAAAAGCAATATATTCCGCTATTTCTTCTGGTTCTATAAAAGTGCTAAAATCTTGATTTTTTACTTTTCTACCCATTTCAGTCTGAATTGACCCGGGAGAGAAGCAGTATGATCTTATGTTATTACACCTATATTCGTCGTGTAGAGCCCTTGTAAGCCCTAGTAAGGCATGCTTAGACGAGCAGTATACACTAGTGTTCTTAAAGCCGCTATAAGATGAAGAAGAGCCGATATTAATGATTCTTCCCCAATTATTGTGTACCATCCCTTCCATAAATTCTCGACATAGAAGGAATGGTGCGCGAACATTTAACTCAAAAGAGCGATTAAAATCTTCAATCATGGTATTTTCAAATGGTTTTACAACAAAAACACCGGCACAATTAACTAAGATGTCTACATTCTTTAATTTCTGTAGGGCATCTTTTGATAATTCTTTGATTTGATCAACATCTTCCAGGTTCGCAGTCTTATAGAATAAGTTTTTATTTGATTGTATTTCTTTAGTGAGGCTTTTTAGATTATTCTCATCTCTTCCAGTCAAATAAAGATTGCAATCATGCTTAGCAAATTCATGTGCTATACAGCGACCTAAGCCGCCGCTAGCGCCAGTAACTAAGACATTCTTGTCTTTCAATATGGAAAGGGTATTTTGCATTTTTAGATTTAAAAATATCTAAGTTTGTCTGCAACTGTTTTTTCGGCATCTGAAAATGTCTTTTCACCATTACCCATAATAGACTTAACTCTTGAAATTTGCTCTATAAGGTGGCTCAACTCTTCTCCATTAATAGAAGCAGATTGATCGGAGCCGTACATGTCTTTATCAAGAGTGATATGTCTTTCGATTGCGGCGGCGCCATTTGCTGTAGCTAAAACAGAAGGAAATGTATCTGATTCATGTCCGCTGTATCCTACGGGGCATCCGTATCTTCTTTGTAGATTTGCCATAACTCTTAGATTGCAATCTTCTTCTGCACAAGGGTAAGTTGAAACACAATGAAAAAGAGTAAATGGGCAGCTGCTATCTCTAAAGATTGTCACAGCCTTATCTATATCTTCAAAGGTCGCCATACCTGTTGAAATAAAGGCGTGTCTTTTCTCAGAAGCAACAACTTCTAATAACTCATGATGAGTTAACATAGCGGAAGCCACCTTGTTGAACGATAAATTATACTGTTGTAGAAACTTTTGGCTTTCAATATCCCAAGCTGATGCGCTCCAGAGAATGCCTTTTATATCACAATAATCATTAATAATGTCGTAATCTTGTTTGTCGAACTCTAGTCCTTCTTTTTGGTCTCTTTGGGTTGTTCCCCATGGGCTTTCTCTTTCACCAGCCAAATATTCTTGAGTGTAAACTGTGTCAATATCTCTTTTTTGAAACTTTACTGCATGACAGCCTGCATCAGCTGCCATATCAATAAGTTGTTTAGCTGTTGCCAAATCCCCATTGTGGTTAATACCTATTTCTGCAATAAAAAATGGCAAATTTGATTTGTTTTTATATGGATTAAATAATTTCATTGTTTCTCCCGATTAGTTTTATTCTTTCAATACCTTCGTACAGTGTGCTTGTACTAGAAGCTAACTGTAACTCAATACCCAAACCCTTTAACCAGTGATATACATCTTCGGATGATGTTCTACCTGCTTCGATTTCCCAATCCAAAATATCCCCTCGATTAAATAAGTTTTGTGTATTACCATAGAAGTGTTGATAAGTATCTTCATTGACTTTGTCCATTGTTAGATCCCATCCAATACCCACTATCTTTTTAACTCCTAAGTGAACAGCCATAAAGATGACCGTTTCTAACATTATACCCGGTCCGCACGGTCTTGTCAAGGATTTAGACAACAAATAATCATCAAACTTTTTAGTAATTGTAATAAACTCATTATTTATCTCAGTTCTAATTGGAATTTTAAAAAATAAATCCTGCTTTTGACAATTTGACCACCTCTTGTTCAAATCATAATTGCTACTAGCTATTACAATAGGTCGGTTTTTTTCATCATATTTGTAATGTTGAAGCACTGGTGCACATATTGGCATAGGCAAGTTTGCACAGTTAAAGAAATGAAAATCACTTATTTCTGGAAATTTATTATATGCTTGTTTTACACTAAGGGTTAGTTTATCAGATAAAAATTCTTTTAAAGTTTCTTCCGGGTACTCACTTAGTGATGGTCCACAATTTAATATATAAGCTGTTTCACCTTTGTACGAATCTTTTAAAATGTCGACTTGCTTTTGAAGATCTGATGTTGTTGCTATCTTTCTCCTTAGTTCTGTTCGTTTGGTTTCTTTTGTTGATTGTATGCTGCTATTATTTCTAGTGACAAAATCAACTATATCTTGTGCTATTTTATCTGGCTGGAAGTTCTTATTGATTAATAATTCTTCCTTCAATTTCGCGCCTTCTGATTTCAGATCTCCACTTTTCCACATATTGTAAGCTAATCTTAATTTTTCTCTTGCAGAAGATATATTTGACTCAAACCATTCGCTATCTATTGGATATGCAACATCGGTTGTAACACATGTGTCCCACATTCCATCAACCATAAATTTGCTATCTTTAGAAATATAATCAATATGACCGCCTTCTGACGGTACTAATACCGGAAGACCGTTTAATATCGACTCGAACACAGTTAGACCAAATCCTTCTCCGCGTGGAAGGAGTGCGAAAATATCACTATTTTTATATAACCAATTAATATTGGATTCATGCACATAATCAGGAATTAAAATTACATTATTCTTTCTATTTTCCTTAAGGATTCCATTTCTAATTTCATTTACTGTGTTGGCGATATCTTGGGGTGTTCTAGCTTCGCCACTGGGAAACGTTTTTAGAATAAGTACACAATCTTCTTGGTCGCCTAGTTCAGTAGTAAAAGCTTTCAATAGTTTATCGAATCCTTTCCGGTGCGTCCATTGAGACATAGAAAAAATAACAAATTTGTCATTCAAGTCATAGGGTAAATTCATTGGAATCGACTCTATTTGTTCAACATCAAAAATCGGATGAGGGGCTAATAAAACATTATCGCTATATTTTGAATACATATCAACGTTCATATTGCAAGCGGTAATAATACTATCCGGTCTGAACCAATCAATAGTCTCTTTCCATTCTTTACTAATATCTGTTGTTTCCCAAACTACCAGATGGTGATTCCTTTCTGATGAGCATATGATGTTCATTAAAACGGGTGTTTCTATATTTTTTGGAGTCTTAAATCTTTCATCTGCCATTAGTGCCATTGGGGTAGGCATATGCCAAATACACTCGTAGTCGCTATCTTTGATAAAATCGTTTATCTCTTCATTACTATCAAAAGAATATTTATTAATCAGTTCCCTTTCTTCAGCACTTAAAGCAGACATGTCTAAGACTGCTCCTAAAGTGCTGTATATTTTAAAATTAATATTATTCTTTTGGACTACTGGATCTAAAATTTTAAGATATTTTCTAGCGGCTATTCCATAACCAGAAAGATCCATAAATTGACCGCAATAAACTATTTTTTTCATAGAACTATTATTTTAGATTCGTCATTTTCTTTTAAACTTTCTACTGAATTTACAAAATCAGCATATAACTTTTCTTTATTAAATCTATCTTGCAATTCCATGGCATATTCACACACAGTCATTTTCTTTTCAGAAGAAATATCGTTATAACATTCTCGCATTTTTTCTTTTGCCGATGTCTCTCTTGCGTATGCCCACATGCTTCCAGGCTCCACTACGCCCTTCCATTCTGCTTCTTTTTGGACAGGTTGTAGATCAAACGCTACGTTATAGAAAAATTCATTGCCGTCTTTGTCCATTAAAAAGTCTAATTGTCCGGACCACCCAACTGTAACGACTGGTATTCCAGAGTATGCAGCCTCAAATAAAGGCAATCCATAACCCTCTCCGTGAGGCAAGGATACAAAAGCTTTTACTTTATTGTGTTTATAAATTGAATGCATTTCTTCATCGCTTAGGTCACCATGCAAAAGGTAAACCTTACATTTTCTATCTTTATATTCTTCATTTGAATTTACTATATCTTGTAATTGCTTTTCAGTATGTCTTCTGTCAATCAGTGAATTTTTTGCTATATTGGTTTTGACTATTAAGCCAACTTCATCATTTTTAAATTCTTCTACAAACCATTTAATTGTATTCGGAATATTCTTTCTAGCTCCCATCTGGGAAACTAATAAAAAATTAAAATCATAATCCAAATCTAAATCAATCTCTGGTAAGTTTTCAAACTTTTTAGCTGGATAATTAACCACGTCAATAGGCACCATTAGCTTATAGCTGTCTGTAGTTTGGTTTGTTTCCTTGTTATGAGCATGAGCCGTTGTATTTAAAAAAACATTTTTTGAGTGATTTGATACAACAATCAACTTGCTCATTGCATTTCCTCTTTCCAGCCATTCTGGGGCAACCTTCGTTGTTTCTATTCCGGCTGTATACCCTATATTAACCGGAGCTAGATGTTCAAATTCATTTGGTATGGTGACTTGGAGACTTAAATCAAAATGTCCCCCCTGTTGGATATATGAAATAGTCTTTTCTATGGTTTGATCGATCCAAACTCTTTCTTCACTGACATCACTTAACCATGAAGTATCACCCCACGTAAGCGGTTGTATATATATGTCATATAAATCTTTCCGGCTTTTCAATGACCTTAAAGCAAATCTTGCTTGTTCTCCATATCCGCTCCTGGTTAGGATCGGTCCTTTTAATATGACTTTTTTCATGCAACCTCCTTAAGTATCCATTTTTTATAATTTTTTCTAGTTTCCCAAGAACCATGTTTGTTTACAATATCATCAATTTTGTTGACCCATTTCTTTTCAAAATCATCAAAATTATAATTATCACGTACATGCTTAATACCAGAATCTGACATTTTTTCATATGCTTTGTTACTACAATTTAATGCTTTCGACAACATTTTTTCAAAGTCTGCTTGCCCAATTCTGTCTTCATAAATATAAGGAACTTCTAGGGATCCTATAACAACCTTTGAAGCTGGCTGAATACCCCAGCCGAACCAATCTTTACCATTTGTAACTTGTTCTTGCAAACCACCGGTCATATTAACAATAATTGGCGTTCCGCAAGATAACGACTCTAATGTAGACAACCCAAAGCCTTCGGCATCTGATATGTTTAATGTAAAATCTGCTGCGTTATACATGATTGCTAATTCTTTTTGACTAACTTTTTTTGTAGATATCAAAACTTGACCATCATCAACACCAAGGTGTTCTATAATATGTGGTAAGTCTTGCCCGTGTGGATCTCTAGCATCAGTATGCATCATAAGTGTTGCTTTATCGTGTCCTACTTTATCTAACCATTCTTTAAACCACCAAATAAGTGTGCCACTTTGTTTACGGCGAGCATTTCGATTGTTCCAAAAGAAAATCTTTTTATTTTGATTTCTAATTTTTGGATCTTTAGAAGAGTTAATTATATTTTTTCTCAACCTATCCACATCTTCATTGTCTTCAGCATTTTTGTATTTATAGAAAACTGTTCCATTTACTGCATGTGGTATATATCCACCGTGAGAATCCGGCGAAGCCTCTTGAACGATCTGCTCAGTGACTTTTGATATAGAAACAACTTCATCAGTTGAGTCATACCAAATTTTATTAAATATAGGTGTTGGAAAATTATCCCAAACATGGTAGTATACCATCGGCACATATGCTCTAACTTCGTTTTCTATCTCCCAAAGCCAACTGTAAAATCTAGGGTCTGTCATAAACCATAGTAAATCTGGTTTTTCTTTTTGAAGTACGGACCGGATCATTTCGTGATTGCCGTATCCATCAATCGGTATGACAACCCAATCTTTTCCCCACCCATCGACTTCCATAGGTGTATAATCGTGATGTTTTAAGGCACCGCCCAAACAAATGAATTTATATCTATTTGTCTTTAAGAGTGCTTCAATAAAATATTTTGTTTGTGTGCCTACACCTGACGGTGAAAGCGGATGGTCTGATATAACCAATATCTTCTTTTTGTTCATTAGTTCCTCATGGACAGTGTTCTGTCTTATAAAATTTGCAACCATACCCGCCAGTACACGATAGGCGGTTTTTTATGTATCGTTTATTTTTGATATTGTACAACGCTGTATTCAAAAGTTTAAGCGCATTTTCAGTTTTTTTCGGTCCGCTTGTAACTCTAAAAAATTCAACATGGTCCTGCTTAGCTGTTCTTTTAAGCAATGCAAAGTGTGTTTCTACATTCTTTGGGTCGATATTCATCTTCCGACAGAAATACTCTTTGTAGAGCGTTAACTGATATGTGACCATTGGCTCAGAGCGCTTTTTAGCATTCCAGCCCCATGAGCATGTCTTCCAGTCAAAGATGTGAACCTTGCCGTCAGGGGTTGCTACAATAGCGTCGATGTACCCCTTAAACTTGTAATTTTCTTCATCGGCGATATCTTCCATCAATGGCAATTCTACTGCCATGACTTCATACTCATCAAAATAGTCGTTCAGGGCATCTTCAATTTCAGGAATTATCTTTTTCCCTTGCGACATCATATCTATGACAAGCTTTTTATTGATTTTATGGTCGTCATCAAGGTCGGAGATATTCTTCTTTAATTCATTGATAAAAAAGTCCTCATCAATCTCTTCTTGTAAAAGCTTTTTCTCACAGACAGAGTGAATAGCAGAGCCGAATGCTGTGTATTCATTGCCTGTGAATCCGTCAATTTTATCGACGCGAGTGAGCTTGTGATAAAACGCGCAATGAACCCAGTCTTTTAGTTCTGAAAATGATATATGTGGCATTACTTCTCCCGGTAATAATATATTATAACCGATTCACCACAGCTAGTCAAGTGATTCTGGGTTTTGTAGCAGTAATATTTTTTGATATACCATCGGACTCACTTTCTTGAGAAAGTTATGCTCAGAAGATAAATAAAATTCTGTGAACATTGTTGCAAAATATTCTCTAAGAGACGTTGCGGCGTATGGAGAGACAAACATTCCTTGCATAATTGTTGAAAGCTTATCATATCCCACTTTTTTATGTAAAAATTCATCAAACTCTACGTCAAATTCTACATTATTAAAAAAACTCTTTGGAGCCTTATATCCCATTTTCCACATTATATCGTGCAAATATTCTCTTTTTCTAAGAAACTCATCTTTTATTTTCTGATCCCCGTATATTTGGTATCCATATGCTTCTTCAACTGAGTGTGATATTTCATGCACTATATCATCAAACAAATCTTCATCGCTACTTTGTATATTCGATACATATACAGCACCAGAATCATAAAAAGCATTTACTTCTCTTTCTTCAAATTCATCAAACCAGCCAATAACTATCATCTCTATTTCTGACAGCATATGTGCCGGCAATTTTGATTCTATTTTTGCCATCACTGATTCTACATCTATCTCGTTTGCTATCTTGTCTTTAAAATAAACATGAATGCCGCGAGATGTGTAAAAATCAGAGTTTTTCTGCAAACGTTTCTTCTGGTTTTCCAGAAAATGATTTATAAGCATCATCTAATCCTAATTGATAACCACGGATAAAGTTTTCTTCTGCCATGGCGTACATAAAGTCTGGAAACTCGTGAGCAAGTGTTTCTGCAATCATGTTAACAGTTACATCTTCTTTATCAAATTTTGTCCCAACATATTCAACTAACATGTCTTTAAGTTGGCTGTCTGGCTGCACAACCATCGCTAAGAGTTCATTTCTGTGTAATTCTTCTTCATTGGTTATATTTTCAATTTCTTCGCTCATAATAATTCTCCTTTATTAATATGATTATAACATATAATAATTTATTTTACAATACTTTTGAAGCCAAAGTTGCTAATTCCGATCTTTCGCCCTTTGTAAATGTGACGTGACCTGAAATTGGAAACTGTTTAAAGCTTTCAACAGCATGAGCTAGACCATTAGATGTCTCATTGACATAGACATTATCTATTTGCTCAATATCACCGGTCAAAACAATTTTTGTACCTTCACCTATTCGTGTGATAATGGTCTTAATTTCGTGTTTTGTTAAATTTTGTGCTTCATCAATCACAATAAATGCATTAGCAATCGATCTTCCTCTAATATAGGTTAAGGCTTCAATTTCAATCTTTCCTTTTTCTATATACATTTCCATATTGGCACGATCGCCCATTAAAAACTTCAAATTATCCTGAATAGGCATTAACCATGGCAACATTTTTTCTTCCATCGTTCCAGGAAGGAATCCAATGTCTTTTCCAAGAGGCTGAATTGGTCTTGAAACAATTAAACGAGAATAGTGATTCTCATCACTTCTTAGTCCGATTGTTTGTTGCAACCCAGCTGCTATGGCTAAGAGTGTTTTACCCGAACCAGCACGACCAATGAGAGAAACAATTTTAATATTTGGATTCATTAACATATCAATCGCAAACGCTTGTTCTTTATTACGAGCTTCAATATTCCAATCAGGGATTTTTTTATTAACAATTTTCTGCAAAGGAGTATGGTGATCTTTAAATTTAGCTAGTGCTGATTTCTTATCGTTTGCATTGGATACCATCATAATATATTGATTTGGGTGCCACAAAACCTTAACTTCATCTTTTGGTATGATTATATCTTCACCGGCGTAATAACGATCAATTACCTGATCATCAACCAATTGTATATAAAAGCCCCGATAAAGCTCCTCAGATGTACCAACAGCTTTTTCTGAAATATAGTCTTCTGCAGTTATACCTATAGAGTCACATATCACTCGCATATTAATATCGCGAGAAACTACTATTGTTTTTCTATTTTTATAAATATCTTGCGATTGTATTGCCAAAGCAGTCGCAAGAATTACATGATCGGAGATTTTTATATCTAAATCTGGTGGGAAATCTGATTGACCTATACAATCATAGGACATCACTTTTAATAGCCCCTTGCCTTTATCAATTCTTACACCATTTTCTAAACTACCTTTAGATCTTAGTTCATCTAGAATTCTTATAATCTGGCGAGCGTTAGCACCAACCGAATCTTGACGTTTCTTGTGTCCGTCAATTTCTTCTAGTACCTTAAGCGGAACAAATATGTCATGATTGTCAAATTTATATATTGCATTGGCGTCTGTCAGATAGACGCTTGTATCAAGCACGTAATTTTTCTTAGCCATGTATAACCAATGTCATGTATAGTAAATAGTAAGCTTACTACTTTGCAGCTATACATTCTAAATTGCTTCTGTATTTTAGTAAAGCTAATTCTTTGTGTTTTGCTTCGATCATGATGTCAAACTCGTTGCCATAATCATTGAGTGTCTTGTAAACTAGGTCAGAATGTGCTTGTGGTTTGATCTTGGGATTGCCGTGCTCAAGCGAGCGAGACTCAGCATAATGAACAACAGGTTTGATGTCACCCCACGTAGATAGTGCAAGCTCAAGTGCCTCTTGTTCGGACTGACCGCCGGGATGTAACATATGGTGATGATAGTCAAACACGATTGGAATACCGATGCGCTTGTATACACCCTCATATAACTCCAATGTAGAATACAACGAAGCTTTGTCATCGTTCTCGACGGTGAGACGGGAGCGAACATTGTCTGGCAAACGCTCAAAGTTGCGACAGAAGTTGTCGAGAGCAAAAGGCTTGTCACCGTATGCTGCGCCGACGTGAATATTGAGCTTGGCATACGGAGTGCGAGGCAAACCGATAAGGTCAAACAAATCACCGTGAACCGACAAATCAGTCTCGGTGAGTTTGTATACACGCTCTTTGGGTGAAGCTAGCTTGTTAAACGGTCCAGGATGCGATGTGAGCCGCATTCCGTGCTTACGGGCAAAGTTGCCCGCCTTGAGTGCCGCGGCGTGTATAGCGCCGAAATTAGGCATATCTACGAGTTCATACTCAGAAGCCCAAGGAATAATATTAGAAGAAAGCCGATAAAAGTAAATATCATTCTCAAGGTTCCACTCAAGAATAGTATGCAAATCGCGTAGATTTTGCAGAGCAAGCTCGGAGGCATACTCAATACCGCGATCGTGAAATGTACGTTTAATCATCGTACGGTTAGTTGTGATGCGCTGCGACTTTGGCAGCGTTGAAAAGCCTTGATTGATACAGGCATAGCCTAAGTGATTCATATTACCCTCCACAGGTGTATATATTATAACCGGTAAGGATCAGGCTGTCAACACCTTTTGATGATTTGCCAATCAAATACCCACACCATTGGTTTTTCACCTTTTTGGTAGGGTACTCCGGCTTTGCGTAGTTTTTCGACTTCTTTTTGTATTACTATTTGTGCTTCCCAGCCATCAACACCAAGTTTGAGTTCTGACTGGCTAGCGATATAGCGTTTTCTTAAAATCACCCGGGTATCAGGACCAGCAAATGACTTTACAAGAACTCTATCGTTTTTCTGAAAGGATTTCTTCAACTTCATATATTGTAATAATTGCTTTTTCGGTTGCTTTGGGGAGCAAAACAACCCTGTAACAAAAGAAAGCTGCTAGGAATAGTGACAGAGCTAAAACTAGCATTTCTGAAAAAACTTCTAATTTATGTTCCCAACCCACATAGGTAATTATAAGCTGAAAAGAAAATGGCTGGGGCAGCTGGACTCGAACCAACAACGTCCGGAGTAACAGTCCGGTGTACCTACCTGTGGCACTTCACCCCAAAGGTGCGGCTTTTTGTATTAATAAGGTAAGCCGCGAACCTAGTTCACTTTTATGCTTCGAAGCTTAGTGTGCCATTAGATGTATTTACAGAAGCAGTCCATCCACTTAGAAATGGCGAGTGCTCAATAATATTATCTACGGGCACCTGAACTTGTGCTGTCAAGGTACAAAAGCCCCGCTTATGGTCGTATTTCTCTGTTGAATATTCAATAAAATCTACATCGTAGAAATTATCGGAGATAACTTCGCTCAAATAGCTACTAAAATCGCCGTCCCGGGCATAATCATTCAGAAACTCATCTTCACGGAGGCGCTCAAGAACGTTGCCCCCATATTGAGTCGATACCTGAAGCTTCGGTGTTGCGATAAGTTCTGAGAATGTGCTGATGACATCGGTTTCTGCCATGGCGGTCTCTACCTCAGTCTCATTATGTACAAACACATCGACGCCTTCGCTGTATGTTAGGGTAACCATTGCATCCGGTTCAAGATTTAAACTTTGCAGTTTTGCTATAATTGACATTTTTTCTCCTTTTAATTAGTCAAGATGGCTGTCCCTCGCGGGCTTGAACCGCGGACAAGATGATTAACAGTCATCTGCTCTACCAACTGAGCTAAGGGACAATATTTTTATCAACCCAAACAATAATTACTTTATCTGGGTTATCATTAAATATTATATCATCTACACTATCTTTGTCAAGTGATAAAGGCGATAAACAGCTAATTTTTGTTTTTATAGCTTTTAAGGGTTGCGAACACAACCAAGGTAGCTCTTCATAATTACAATTTTTTTTTAAAATTGCGCGACTACATGTTGGGTAATAGAAGTTATTGTGACCTATCTCAGATAAATAACAGGTAGTATTTTTACTCATCATAGTTTTCCCATAAATAATTTTTCCATATTGGACTGATTTGTTTTTTGTTGACATTTCTTAATATATTTGTTTTTGGCTTAAAGGGCGCGCGGATTAAAAACATATTTGCTTGTTCAGGCGTCTTGTTCCCTTTTTTCTGATTGCATTTTTTGCACGCAGTAACTAAATTTTTCCATGTATTTTTGCCGCCTTTGCTTCTCGGCAATATGTGATCGATGGTCAAATTTTCAACACAAAATTTATTTCCACAATATTGACATTGATTTTGGTCTCTCCAAAATACATTTTGTCTTTTGCAAGCCATTGTTTTAAAATGAAATTTAACTATTCTTTTTAATACAATCACTGATGGTAATTTGAAAGTATCATTTACTGACTTAATTTCTGATGTATGTGACTCTATGGTTTGTGCCTTACCAACTAAACACAACACTAGTGCCTCTATTGCGTCAATAACTTCGATAGGTCTAAAGGACATATCTAGTTTTAATGTTTTTGTACTGACCATCACAATATATATGCTTCAATATTACCTATTCGAACTTAGTGTTTTAGATCTTACCGGTGGTACAATGAAATCCTTAGCTTTTTTTGCTAACTCAGAGGAACTATCTACTTTTTCTTTTCCACCGATTCCCCACAGAAGCTTAACACCTAATTCTTCACAAACCGATTGTTCAGGTGTGTTTAATTTTCCTCTGTCTCCACCGTTAGCAAAATAAGTCGGTTCAAGTCGACGAATTGCTTCACAAACGGTGCCATCGGAATCATCTACCGAGTCAACCAGCACAACTCCTTTAATTGCATTTAAGATTTCAACTCTTCGTTCATATTCCATAAATACAAAACCTTTTTTTCTCCAGAGCCATTCATCAGAATTGGCGATAATAATAACGTCACCGTACTCTGCGGCATGCCTAATCATTCTAATATGTCCAGCATGCACGGGGTCAAAACCACCTGACACCATCACAGTGGTTATTTTTTCATCTTCTTCTGTCATTTTTTACTCCAAAACAGTTTTTTCAAAATTGCACAATAATAGTATATCATGTAATTTTGAAGGTGACAAGTCTGATTGATCAAAAATTTTAATTACTTTCCAATCAATAACACATGATATTCTCAACGCATATAAGATCCATTCACTACAATACCATTTATTTTTTTGTTTAATATGAAATGGAATAAATTGAGATAACAACATTCCAAACCAGTCGTATGTAGAGTCGCGAGTAATCTCATAAAACTCCATTATAGACTGATGTTGCTCTTCAGTTAGGGGTATCATATAAAAATCCCAGTTAGCTGGATTATAAACAACATTTTGTCTATCTGTAATTTTTGATTTTATAAATGGACTAATTCCAATCCATGTTTTTTTGTCGCTTAAAATCAATTCTGCGTGGCTATACTTGCTGTTGGTCCATTTTCTAACAATCTTGTTAATATAATTTCCCTCACCTTTGTATAGTGCCACCCATATATTCACCGATATGTCCTCACGAATTATTAAGTTTGTTTATCAACATAATATATATGATCTATAAAAAGTTATTGGTTTTCGTTTAATAAATCAATTAATTCTGATTTTTTTAATCGGGTGTATCCCTTAAATCCACGGGATTTTGCTTCTGCTTTAAGATCTACAACTTTAAATGTAGAATAATCAGTAAATTCCTGCTCGCTTTTCTTATTTTCATTTTGTGTTTGAGTCGACTTAAAAATATTTATCATTTTATCGTAATACTCGTTTAACCATGGGTTATTTTTAAACATCTTTGCTCCTTTTTATAATCTGCTCACGCATGTAGTCAATGTTTTGACGTTTTAAGTTTACCACAAGATCAACTTCTTCTGTAGCTAGATCATATTCTTCTTTGATTTCCCACAGACATTCTTCCATTTTGTCTTGAACATCCGGGATCTCTGAATCCACTGTGATATCTTTCTTTTCTTTTTTCTTGAACCAATTAAACATAATAATTCCTTAGATGGTGGAGATGGCGGGAATCGAACCCGCGTCCGTAATACGTCCAAAATAAAGTCATTCACAAGCTTGGTCAATTTTTACTTTATAAATTGACAAATGCAGGAAGTTTTAAAACAATGCTTACTTCCCTGTTGCATTGAGTTTTTTTGATTTTTACAACTTATCTGTTGGTTTGATTAGATTGGATAGAAGGCTCTAATCAGCCTCCCTACTAAGCGGCTAAGCGCTGTTCGAAGTGTAAGTTGTTATTTGCAACTAAATTATTTGAACTGTTAAGGTCGTATCTAACCTGCTTGCACCGTATTCTTTCTATACCACGTCGAAACCTAAATCACCCCCGTGTTTTCTTCACTATGACTCCTACCGGAGTATGATCTGCATTATCTAACCATATTAAAGTTTCTTTATCTTTTTTGGTTTTTTCTGCAAAAGTAAAATTAATTTCCTTTGCTGCTTTTTTTAATGCAGCATCCTCGCTAGAATGCTTGCTAACTAAGTCACCCATAATATAGCGACCGTCCCATTTATATATTTTCCACATTATAATAATCCATCCAATGTAAGTTTGACATGTTCCTCATTAAAGCCAACATGTCCTGTGTGTATTTTTAAATCTCTATCAATATAAACATATGTTGGAAATCCTCCAACAAGATATCCTGTAATGCCAGCGGGGTCAACTACATATTCTCTATTTCCTTGCAAAACAGGAGCCGTTGTGACGCCATGTTCCTCAACCCATTCTTTTATATCTTCCTGAGTTGTTGGTTCACCGGTGGCTCCCTCTACTAAGATAGTAGCAAATATTACCTCATCACTATATTCATCTTGAATTGGCTGTGCGTGGTATCCGGCTAATTGACAAGGATAACACCAAACTGTAGATATATCAATTACAATTATTTTTCCTGCATAATCATAGAGTTGCCAAATTTCTTCATTTTGATCATAGAGGACTAAATTGCAAACACTGGAACCAATCTCAGCTTGATCACAGTCTTCCCCTTCATTAACTCCAAATACTGGTGGTTCAGAAGGTTCAGAAAACGTATTGGTTTGTTCTGTCGTGTTTAATTCTGCTGCACATCCGATTAAGAATAAGAAACTAAATAATTTTATCACAATAACCTCTAATCAAAATAGCCATTTACGTCATATTGTTTGCAAACTCTGTGAAATTCTTGTGGTGTTAAACCTAGAAATCTTGCTGCATCCTTTTTAGACTTAGTAGTCGAAATTGCAAACTTTAATATTGCGTCTTTCACTATATAACTAGTTTTTCTCCAAATATCAAAACCATAAAGTCTATTATTTATGTGTTCTGCAGATAATTCAAACTTCAAACCAATCAGCTCTTCAAGTGATAGGGAACCAATACATACTAGTAAACTATCATTAACTTTATTATCATCTTTTAAGATCTTTATAATGCTTTTATTGCTAGTAGTAACATTCTTATCTTTCATTTTACTATCATTACTATCACAAGCAGAACACAATTAAAGTATAAACACTTATCAGAAAGTTGTCAAGTAAATACTTTGTGACAATTTTTTATATACTAGTTAAATATCGCGATCATCAAATAAATTTCTTATATATGAATGAACCACTTCAGCCTTAGCATGCGACATTTCTTCTGCTTTTCTAGCTTTATCATTTATGTATTCATCGACAGTCATCGGCGGTTCCTGCTTTAAAGCTGCTTTAGTGATCGCCTTCAGATCACTGTTCTTCAAGTCTTCAAGTCCTTGCCTTGTAGCTGCAGCATCATCAATGATCGCAAATGCAGCTTTAAGCTCAGTCAAGCTATTTAACGACAGATAACGACCACCATCGTAACCGAATTCCTCTTCTAACAGTTCAGGTATGGATTTATCTGCCACTTACAACTCCAACTCTAAATCGTCCTCACCGACAGCGGGCTCTTGTTCTGATTTTGCCATATCATAAGCTTGATTTGTAGGTTCTTCTAGATTTGATGCAATTTCTTCTTCAAATTTATCGAAATATAATTTGATATTAGCAATAATATAATCATAAAAAAGTTCTTGATCTTCAGGAGCGCTAAGAAGCTCATATGCATCAACAATATTAGTCTCTATTTTCTTAAAGCATTGAAACGCTACGTTTCTGCCTGTTTCATCACCCTCAACACCAGTACCAAAATCTGCGCGCGGGTCAGTTTCTACTTCGTCTTCCGCCGCTTTCTCGGCATCAGTGCGAATATCGATAAACTTATCGTCATCAGTATTATCGCCAACATTAATTTCTATCTCCTCTTCCAAATCTGATGCATCATTGTCTTGATTACCAGCTTGGTTATTAATTTTTGTAGGTGTCAGTGTGTTGACCACCGCATTTAGTATATGTGATCTAAATGACTCTCTTTGATTAGAATTTGTTGTTAAAGACTTGTAATCATCTTCTAAAACTGGTACAATCTTCTTGAGCAGTTGCTCCAATACATTAATCCCTGTCGACTTATTTGGCGCCGGATCAACGTCTGCGGTTGCAGTCTCATTTAAATTATTAAGTTCAAAATCAGCAAATTTGCCGATAATTGTTCGAAGTTTATTTTCCTCATTTAACCTTTTATTCTTGACATGTCGTATAATACGTCTTATGCTCTCTCTAAGAGTTTTTTCTTCATTTGGATTCATCATTGGCGCCTCTCTCTATAATTAGTTCCATAACTTCGGCAAGTAAACCTAAAT
>TARA_R110000824_G_scaffold128568_3_pt1 | contig 24350 bp, 25 predicted proteins | sample TARA_R110000824 | Tara Oceans TARA_R110000824 (sample SAMEA4397747) | marine metagenome | biome: Polar Biome; feature: [MES] marine water layer (ENVO:01000295) within the mesopelagic zone...; material: water (ENVO:00002006), including particulate matter (ENVO:01000060) such...
CCCCAAATACAGCATTTTCTCAGAATAAATCGAAATACTTTTGTCTCTCTAAGTCGTTGCGATCACTGGACTTATGCAAACGGAGCGGGGGCCGCGGCGCTGGCGACCTTTGTCAAGCCCTAAAAGAAAAAGAAAAGGGGACAGTCCAAAGCCTGCATACGCGGCAACCTCTGAGCCATGGACTAAGTTCACTGGATTGCGAGCTAGTCCCCTAATCCCAACGAAAGACCAAGGGCATCATGAATCGTAGAAATCTAAATCTCGCATTTCATCAAACGAGTTTTCAAAATCTTCGATTTCATCAAACGAGACTTGACTACTTCCAAACGCTTCGATTTCTGTTTCGAGTTCTTCGAGTCCTAAGTCTAATCCATCGTAGAACTCACCAGCGGCTTCGAGTTCTTCATTTGTGATTACGTCATTAGTGAAGTCTAGTGTCATAATTTTTTCCTTACTTGTTTTAGTTGTCTTTTGTATGATTGTATTATAACATAAAAAGTTAGTTTTGTCAAGCCCTATCCATATTCTTTTGCAATATTTCTCCAACTATTTCGTTGGCTTTTTCATAGCTCAAATTGTGGTGGATTTCTATTCCACCTGTTGGACTAGTGACATTCATCACTCTCATACTTGGTATGTATTCAAATATGAAGTCGTGAATTGTAACTGTCTTAGTACCTTTAATCATCCTATTCTCTCTTTCGCTCTTAACTTGTTATGTTCTTATTATATAATATATATCGTCATTTGTCAATAGCAAACTTAACTTATTCTCTATTTTTATTGAGATTAATATAGTATAGTAGAGTAGCGTAATAGGGGGTATTAACCAACTAGCGTAATAGAGCACGCTTGCCAACTATAGGGTAGTATGGTAACTTAGATAAGTAGGGGGGTTTTTATAGTCTCATCCATCTCTAGTGCCGTTTCTAAGAAAGGACGGGGTGGTCCACGCATCTATTGGAGACCTAATTCTAAAAACTGGTCGTTTGATATTTAAGAAAAGTGGTCATTTGCCACCTATTTTTCAAACGTAGAACCGCGCCAGTCCTGCCTAAACACCCTTTCAACTTCTTCTTCGCTCACATGTCGAATAACTCTCTTTAGTTTTTTGATATTTTCTTCAGTCTCGTGAAAGTCAAGGAACTCAACATGGTCAGTCCGAACATCTCTATTCGATAGCTCGCGCAGAAGCTTAATCGAACTATTATACAAAAAATATCCGTAGTCCTCCGGAGAATTGCCCGAGAGGTCTGCGTAGTGTTGTATCTGTGTTTTTGTTGACTCATGTTTTTGTGCGCTTAACAACCAACTTTCCGGCTGCCTTACACAAATCAAGACCTTATCGAAAAGGTCAAAGAACTCAGGAGGGGTATCTTCCCTCGCAAAAGAAGAACTCAGGAAGTGATGCTTCATAACAAAAAGAGGGCGACCATCTTCCTCCAAGAGATACTCTCGTTGGTAAGCCTGAATTAGGTCTACCATCTTTCTTCCTATCTCTATATCCTTGACCATTCCCTCTATATTAAAGCAAGCCGGCTCAGACAGGCAAAAAAACCGGTGCTCAGTATATAGCATTTTGTTGTAAAGGTAATTCTTCTGGCAGCTGGTATAAAATAGCCCGTGAACAAAGCTAGTTCCAGAGCGAGGCATTCCTGTGATAAGAATTCTTCTAGCATCTTCCACGATTAGCCCTCTTGCTTACTTAGGTGATCACGCCATGCGACACTACCAAGCCTATGAGAGCTATTAACCTTGCAATAACCGATAGCCCTTGTCATTAATTCATCATTTATAGGCTCTGTATTCCTTACTTCAATAACTTCAAAGCCCGTATCTTCCAGCATCTTTGTAAGGCAAAGTCTATTTGGTGACCAGAAGTTTGTAGCATCATCATTAATACTACTTCCCGCATGATAAACGCAGATAGGTATCTTTTCTAAATTTAATCTCTCTGTTACTGTAGTCTCTATGAATAGCTCACCCTCCCTGTTCAATAAGGACTTAAGGATGTCTAAAGCCTTTAAATTATCATGAAGGTGATATAACACCCCCGCAAAGATAATAACGTCAAAGGTCCCCAAGTTCGCTGGAGTAGCGTCCATGATATCCATAGTAACATCCTTGACGTTGGACTCTAATACTCTTTTTGCTATATCAAATCCTTCTTTTGTACTCCATGTCTTTCCTACCCAGCAATCATAGTCAAGAGCAACAACCTCCGACGCTCCGTGCTGTTCTGCATAGAAAGCATGAAAGCCATCCCAACAGCCTACGTCCAGAACTCTTTTGCCCCGAAAATAATCTTCAGGAAGGTCCCACCCCTTCATCTCTATAGCCATTCTTTCTTCCGGAAGAACCCCGAGATGTTTCCCTTTTCCTCCGTCAGACCAAATCCCGTCTCCGAAGTCAATGGAATGCCACCACATTGGATCGTTGTTTGAATCGACATAAGAATTGACAAGACCCACCTTTTCTGCAACATTCATATACTTTTCCTTACTAGGGCGCAAATACCCCTACCATGTTTCTTTTTAATACCCAATTTTTGACGCATTTTTCTTACAGCATCTAAAGTAACCACTCTTCCCGATTTCTCAGTTAGTTTCTCAGACAATTCCTTGTCTTTCAGGTGAGATGAGTTGTCTATGATGTACTGTTTCTCCTCGGGAGTCCATTTTACATTCATTTTGCTTTCCTAAAACTGGCCTTTAGTGTATATAATATTATATGCCCCATGTAAACAATTTGTTCTCACTTTGGAGAAGTTTAATGAATAAACCCAATTTTGACGAAGCTAGTGAAAGGCTCGTCCCCTCAGAACTAAGAGTAACCGCATCAGAGGACGCCGAAGAAGAAGCCAATGCTGACTTAGCAAGCAATTCCGAGGAAAAGGATATTACAGAGCTTATAAGACCCATAGAACAATCAGAGCAATGGCACGACGATTATATGAGCCTTGGCTCGGGAGAGGGGTCACCTGAACTTGAAGATTCCGAGTAACATGTCAGAAAAGGAAGTCTTAGAGGTAATAGAGAACGTAGCAGTAAGACTTCATCGAAAATTCAAATTTGGATACCATTCAGATGATGATATAAAGCAACAGGCCCGTATGTATGCTTGGGAGGGAATGGAACACTACGATGAAAGTAGACCTTTAGAGAATTTCTTATGGACCCACGTAAGAAACCGTCTTTATAATTTTAAAAGAAACAACTATTCTAGACCAGAGAAACCTTGTGATACATGCCCCTTTTACAATAAGGAATCACTTACTAAGCCATGTCAGGCCTATACAACCCAAGATGAGTGTAGTTTATATAAAGGGTGGGTGGCACGTAACGATGCCAAGAGAAATCTCATGAGATCCGTATCTATAGAATTTGAACAGACAACACACAAAGAAAACTCCTTTGGTACTTTAATGGCCAAGGAATTTATGGACTTGATAGACGTAGAGCTTCCGGTACATCTACGCGAAGATTGGATTAGACTCATAAACGATCTGAAATTAGCGAAAGTTAGAAAAAATAAATTGATAGAAGAGATTCACAAAATAATGGAGGAGAATAATATTGACAAAGAAGCGTGGTAAACTCTCAAAGGGTGAGATGGATTATATACGACAGAACTGCTTTGACCTATCAATAGAAGAAATAGCCGAGGAGCTAAACAGAACTACCGGGCCTGTCCAAAGGTTTATTGATAAGGAAAATCTGAAGGCTAGAGACCTGACGGATGAAGAGCACCTGTTGATAAACTTAAGAGGTAGATATTATTTCCATGAGTTAAAAAAACAGTTTTGTAGTTCTGAGATCATTTTCTTTGAACACCAGTGGATTGATTACTTCAAACAATTTACTGAAGATGTGACGCATACAGAGGAAATGCAAATACTTGAGGTTATTAGGACGGAAGTATTAATTAACAGAGGAATGGAAGACAGGCAGGAGGTTGTTAAGAATGTGGAACGACTTAATCAACTTATTGATGATGAAATTAGAAAACCTCCGGCTATGCAAGACACTCAAGCAATCGCCAGTTTCCAGACGCAACTAGGGGCTGCAATGGCTAGCAAGTCTGCTTATATTAATGAACATGAGAAACTTCTCACTAAGAAAGAGCGATTACTCAAGGATCTAAAGGGAACCAGAGAACAACGTAAGCGAAATGCGGCAGACGCAAAAACAAACTTCTCAGCTTGGTTAAAGCAACTTGATGATGAGGAGTATAGGAAGCGTGAAGAGAGAAGCATGGAAGTCAACCGCTTAGCCGCAGTTAAAGCCATAGACAAGATGTCTGACTACCACCAGTATGAAGACGGAGGAGTAGACCAACCATTTCTTAACCCTGACACTGTAAAAGACGAGGATCAAAGATCATGAAAGCGATTATTACTGGAATTACAGGACAAGACGGTTCCTATCTAGCAGAGCTGCTAATTTCACAAGGGTATAAGGTGATTGGGCTAAAAAGAAGATCCAGCACAAATAACTCAGAAAGAATCAAGCACATCGAATGCTCCCTCTTTAAAGTAGAAGAATTTGAGATAGTAGATTCAGGGTCTGTTTACTCTGCTGTCGAAAGACACCGCCCTGACGAGATATATAACCTTGCAGCGCAGTCCCACGTTAAAACCTCTTTTGATCAGCCCAACTACACGACGCAAGTCAACACAATCGGGGTAATAAACTTCCTAGAGGCTATTAGGCGTTTTTCACCTTCCACCAGATTTTATCAAGCGTCTACCAGCGAAATGTTCGGAAAGAACGTTGATGAGTTTACGGGAGAAGACCCCAGAGATAGATCTGGTAAGAAATACTATCAAGATGAGTTGACGGCATTTGAGCCTCAGAGTCCATATGGTGCTGCCAAGCTAGCATCCCACCATTTGGTGCGGATGTATAGGGAAGGTTTTAATCTGCACGCTTCTTGTGGTATCTTATTTAATCACGAGAGCGAAAGGCGTGGAGAACACTTTGTAACTCGAAAAATTACTAAATGGATTGCTGGCTTTGATTCTTGGGCAGAAGAGCAAGGAGTAAGTACAGACCTCAGTCACTTTGAGTTTAGCGAAGACTTTATTAACTATGGAGATTCTTCATACCCTAAACTAAGACTCGGAAACCTAGACGCGTACAGAGACTGGGGACATGCTGAAGACTATGTAAAGGCAATGTGGCTTATGCTGCAACAAGAAACACCGGACGATTATGTTATCGCAACAGGAAAAACATTTAGCGTTCGCAACTTCCTTTCCCATGCTTTTGAATATATTAGTATAGTAGATTATGAAAATTTAGTTGTAATTGACCCGGCCTTTTATCGCCCATCAGAGGTAGAGTATCTATGTGGGCTGCCAGATAAAGCGGAAGAAAAGCTAGGGTGGAAGCCGGAGATTCCTTTTGTTGATTTAGTACAGAGAATGGTTGAAAGCGACATTAATGCCAAAAAAGAAGAGATTTTTTCGAAGGAACTCGAACAGCTCTAGAAACTACGATGATCCTGCATATACTAATTTTAGAAAAGAAGTTAGGAAGAGAGATGGAGGAAAGTGTAGATATCCGGGGTGTAGCTCAAGAAAGGGTTTACAGGTTCATCATATAAAGAAATGGGCCAGCCATCCCTCTATGAGATATGATTCTACAAACGGAATAACGCTATGCAAAAAGTGCCACGCTATGACAAAGGGAAACGAAGAAACTTACGAACCGTTCTTTTACAAAATTCTAGAGTGGGATGCTATTAGTCGTATAAACAAGAAAAAAGAAGATGAGCAAGAGCAATAGATTTCATATAATCCGAGATACCAGAGAAAAAGACGGCCACGGCTGGTGGTTCGATGAAAATGCATACTGTTCCGGAACATCAAAGGCTAAGGTAGAAATCGGAGACTATGCCATAGAAGGTTTAGAACATGTCCTCTGTATTGAAAGAAAAGAAACCGCCGCAGAATTTGCAGGCAACTGCGCAGAAAAAAGATTCCTAAAAGAGCTAAAAAGAATGGGAACCTTCCCGTTTGCCTTTCTTATATTTGAATTTAGCTGGCTAGATATAGAGAGGTATCCTGCTGGGTCCGCTGTACCTCAGGAAGTGTGGGATCAAATAAAAATCAAAGGCAAGTACATGAATAGAGTTGTTTCTAGTGCTAGACTCGAAAACGGAATACATGTGATAGCCTGTGGGAATAAGGTCAGAGCAGAAGAAACGGCCTTTTATATTATGAGAAAGGTCTATGAGCTCTACAAATAACTTAGGATCTTATGAAAACGCTTGGCTTGAGCTAACCGAAGAAGATATGGCGAACGCCAAGAAGCCCTTATCGAACCTTTCAGAAGAGGAAAAAAAAGACTTTCATCTCTATATTATAAAAAAGATGAGAGACCCTGATTATTTTCACTGGACGGTAAAAACACTTCTAGGGGTAGACTTACTACCTGTCCAGACCTGCATTCTTAAAGAGCTATGGTTAAGATCATTTCCAATGTATATAGCATCTAGAGGTTTCGGTAAATCATTTTTATTAGCTGTGTACGCCATGCTTAAGTGTACGTTAATTCCCGAGACCAAGATTGTTATTGTAGGAGCTGCCTTCCGCCAGTCCAAGGTCATTTTTGAGTATATGGATACACTCTGGAGAAACGCCCCAATCCTAAGAAGCATCTGTTCGGATGCTAGTGGTCCCAGAAGAGATGTAGACAGATGTACTATGAAAATTAACGATGGTTGGGCTATGGCTGTTCCTCTCGGAGATGGCAATAAGATTCGAGGTTTGAGAGCCCACACAATCATAGCAGACGAATTTAATTCCATTCCAACGCATATTTACGAAACGGTCGTGGCTGGCTTTACTGCTGTTTCCAGCAACCCGACTCAGAACGTCAAGGAAGCTGCTCGCAGAAAGAAAATGAAGAATGATGGGGTTTGGGACGAATCATTAGAGGACGACTATAAGCAAAGAAAAGGCAACCAGTCCATAATAGCGGGAACGGCAGGCTATGATTTTGAGCCATATGCTGCTTATTGGAAAAAATATAAGTCCACCATCCTTAACGGGGGGGTGATCAAAGAGATTGACGGAGACTCAAAAGACGGCCTAGACGAAACACCTGAGTATATGAAAAAATTAGACTGGAAGTCCTTTTCTATAATTAGAATACCTTACGAACTAATACCCGAAGGATTCATGGATGATCAGCAGGTTGCAAGATCTAGAGCAACTATGCATAACGGAATCTATCAAATGGAATACGGGGCGTGCTTTACTGCCGACAGTCAAGGCTTTTTCAAAAGAAGCCTCATACATTCCTGTGTGGCTAACGACACGTCCGTTGGAGAGCAGGGGTGGCCCACATGGTGCCCAGAGCCCTTTGACTCCGCCACGAAGGGGAGACAGGGGATGGGACACGTCATAGGCGTTGACCCAGCTTCCGAGCACGATAATTTTGCCATAGTTATACTAGAAGTTCTTCCAGAGCACCAAAGAGTTGTCCATGTGTGGACGACCAACAAAAAGGACTTTGCTGGTCGCAAGAAGATAGGGCTTACAGATGCTCATGACTACTACTCCTTTTGTGCTAGGAAAATTCGAGATCTAATGAAGCTCTTTCCCTGTATCCAGCTAGGTATTGATTCTCAAGGGGGTGGCTTTACGATAGCCGAGTCCCTAAGAGACCTAGACAAGCTACAGGTAGGGGAAAGGCCCATTTATGAGATAATAGAAGATGGAAAAAAGAAAGATACAGACCACATGGCTGGTGACCATATGCTTGAGCTTGTTAACTTTGCCAGCGCCAAGTGGACATCCCAAGCGAATCACGGATTGCGAAAAGATATGGAAGACAAAGTTTTATTGTTTCCAAGGTTTGATACGCTAACGCTAAGTCTTATGACCGAAAAAGATAAGATATTTTTTAAAGAAATGAAGGAAAAGATAGGAGACTCTAACGCCCTCAGGCTCTATGATACTTTAGAGGATGCCGTGATGGAAGTGGAGGAGCTAAAAGACGAGCTCTCAACCATTGTAATGTCTTCCACCGCGAACGGTAGAGAAAGATGGGACACTCCAGAGATAAAGCTGGGGACAGGAAGAAAAGGGAGAAGTAGGAAGGACAGGTACAGCGCCTTAGTCATAGCCAATATGATAGCTAGAACTATTCAAAGAACGCTTCCTCCTCCCACTTATCAAAGTATAGGAAGAGTAGTAGGAGAGGGAGCAAAAGGCTCCTCGTCGAAAAATATGTATGTCGGTCCCGAATGGGCCCAAAACCTCGACCCCTCTATTTTTAGAGCTATAAACAAAAACGGTTAACGTCGGTGTAACTATTAATAGGCATTAGGCTTTATTATAATACCCATTGGAGCATTAAATGGTAGACAAGAAATATCCCCGCAGCAGCGTTCCTCAGGATGTAGAAACTTCCTATGTAAGCTGGGGGGAGACTGATAACAAGGGCCGCGAACGCGCAATTGAGCAATACAGCGCAGCTGTTCCGGAGTTTGCCAGTGCCGCAGTAAGCAGCCGAGGCAGAGACTTTTCTTCCCTTACCACTCATCTTAGTGGGAGACCCGGACTTCGAAAAAGTGATTATGATTATTTCAGATCGTCGGAAGCTGTTCCGGGAAGACCTAAGGAGATAATAGCCTTTGCTAGAAAAGCATATCGCACAATAGGGCTAATAAGAAATGCCATAGACCTTATGGGTGACTTTGCCTGTCAGGGCATCAGACTAGTCCACCCAAACCCTAGGATCGAACAATTCTATAATGACTGGTTTGGCAGGACTAAGGGTTCTTTTGTTTCTGAAAGACTCTGTAATCTTTTGTTTCGAGAGGCCAACGTGCCTATCAGAATGAAGACTGCTAAAATTAATTCAAAGAAGAAGCTGGAAATGCAACGGTCTGTAGCCTCCGTTGACATGGATGCGGTACTGAATGGTGGAAACTTTAGAAAAGGTGAGATTCCTTGGCAATTCACTTTCTTAGATCCTCTTAATTTAGAATTAGTGGGAGGGCCTGTAGCAAGCCTGACTGGAGAAAAGAGATACAAGCTAAAGTTGCCCGATTCCATCAAGAGGTATTTAGATCGGCTCAAGAGAGAGGGAAGCAGGGAGAGCTTACAAATAATAAAAAGCATCCCAGAAGAGATAAGGCAAATAATCGATAAGCCCAATAAGGCAATACTGTTGCCGCCCGATAAAACTTTTGTCTATCATTACAAAAAGGATGATTGGCAGCAATGGGCAGATCCGATGACGTATGCCTGTTTCGACGATTTAATCCTTTACGAAAAATTAAAGTTGGCCGACAAAGCAGCCCTTGATGGAGCCGTTAACAAGATTAGAGTTTGGAAGCTCGGAAATCTGGAACACAAGCTCGCCCCTACCGCCAATGCAGCAAGTGCTCTCAGTAGCATCTTAGGGTCTAATGTAGGGGGAGGTACAATGGATATAATTTGGGGTCCGGATATCGAACTAGTTGAAACGAACTCAGACGTGCAAAGATTTTTGGGAGATGAAAAATATCGTCCCACCCTGATGTCTATATACTCTTGCCTTGGGATTCCACCTACCCTTACGGGAACCTTTGGAGCTAGCGGAACTACCAATAATTTTATATCTCTAAAGACCTTGACAGAAAGACTTAATTATGTTAGGTCAATTTTGTTAGATTTTTGGAACCATCAGATTAAGCTTGTGCAAAACGCCATGGGCTTTAAACAGTCCGCTCAGGTCGAGTTTGACTTCATGCACTTGGATGATCCTTCTTCAATGATGCAGCTTATGATAGGCCTTGCTGATAGAAACATCATTAGTGACGAATTTGTTCAGAGACAAATGAAGGCTAAGCCTAAGATTGAACTGAACAGACTTAACAAGGAAGACAGAAAGAGAAAGAGGGGAAGTATGCCAGAAAAAGTAAGTCCCTATCACGCTGTTGACAAAGACTTCTCCTTAGAAAAGGTGGCTCTCCAAACTGGAGTCGCTTCTCCTTCTCAGGTTGGCATTTCTTTAAAGAAAAAACCTAAAGGGGAAGAAAGCGCTCTAGAAATGAGAAGTAAAAAGCCCTCGGCTCCCAAGGGAGATAAAAAGGAAGGCGGTCCGGGAGAACCCGGAAGACCTAAAAATTCGGACGATAAGACGAAAAGAAAAGAGAGAACTTTTAAGCCTGCTACTAAAGCAAGAATAGAGCTGTGGGCTAAAGAAGCACAGGAAATCATTTCGGAACTTGTGAACCCTGTTCTTCTCAAAGAGTTCAACAAGAAAAACATGAGAAGCCTAAGTAGTGATGAAAAAAATAAATCAGAGCGAGCAAAATTTGAAATACTTTGTAATCTAGACTGCAACCAAGAGGTTTCAATGAAGACTGTCGCAAATGCTATTCAGTCAGAGCCGATAGGCGCTTCTGTCCATGACGAATGCGATTCTTGGATTCTTCAAGCTGCCGAAGAATACGGACGACGATTGACCATTGAAGAGATCAGGAGCTTAAGGGCTTCTTTTTATGCTCACTTTGCAGCAGAAAACTGAATAACGGTGTAATTATTTTTGGAAAAATCTTTTATTTAAGGAGAAAGATATGACACATGTTGAAAAGCTAGGACCAGATCTTAGCCCATTCGGACCCATCGTGCATGGCGCACCTCCCGTGGTTCCTACTCCGGTTCCTACTCCGGCTCCGTTGCCGGTAAGACCCCCCTTTATTAATGATTCAGTAGAGGATAGTGACAATGACTAGCATCATCATACACGATGCAGAAAAGCAAGCCGGACTAGAGAGTAAGATTCGTTCTAAGTCTTCAATAGCATACGCGTCACCTCTCTGTCCAGCTACAGACTTTAAACCCTCTATTCTAGCTCGTTACAAGCAAGACCAGAATAGTCTACTGTCTGACTTTTCTTCTAAGGCCGGTAAAGATGATGATGATATTTATCACACATATTCCATTTTGGTTACAACCTCTTGGAATAAAAACGATGACGTATTTTCGAAAGACTCAGTGTGGTCTTCTAGAAATACTCCAAAGTTTAAACCGGCCAATTTAGAACATGACGAAAAGAAGATAGTCGGAGGGATTATCGGCAGCTGGCCTGTCAACAGTGACTTTGAACTGATTGATGAGGGCTCATCTATAGAGCAGCTCCCAGACAATTACCACATATTGGTTTCTTCTGTAATTTACAGACAGTGGCAAGATCCCGAATATCAAGATCGCGCAGAAGCGCTTATAGAAAAAATTGAACAGGGAAATATGTTTGTTTCTATGGAATGCATCTTTAGAGGCTTTGACTATGCTGTACAAACTCCAGAAAACGAAAATCATATCGTTGCTAGGGGTCCAGAGACAGCCTTTCTCACAAAACACCTGAGAGCATATGGTGGAGACGGAGAATATCAAGGTCACAAAGTTGGTAGATTACTTAGAAGTATCACATTTTCTGGCAAGGGATTTGTTGAAAAACCTGCAAATCCAGAAAGTATTATATTTGACAAGAAGCATTTGTTCAGTTTCGCCAATGCCTCTGAGTCAAAAAACCTGTTTTCTAGAAATAATGGTGTATCACTTAGAGTAGAACACTCAATTCTTTCTAACGTGGAACCACAAGAGGAGAAGAATCTTATGTCTAATGATTTTTTGAACGATCAGATCAAAGAGTTAAAGACGGCTCTTATTGCTGCTGAAGCAGATAACAAAGAGCTGATTGAACAACTCTCTCAGGCTGGTGTTGAGAAATTAGAAAAAAGAGTAGCTGAGTTATCTCAGGAGCTCCAAGAATCTAATGAATCTTTAACTAGTACTGAGGCAGATCTAGCAGAAGCCCAAAATTCAGCAAAGACCCTAGAGGTCAAGGTTGAAGAAGAAGCAGAAGCAAGAAAGGCAGCAGAAGCTGCCATAACAACGTTGGAAGAGGAAAAGAAGAGAGAAAGCCGTGTATCTGCTCTTATCGAAGCTGGAATCAGTGAAGATGAAGTAGAATCAAAGCTTGAAACCTTCGCTTCTCTTTCCGACGAACAATTTGAAGAAGTAGTCAGCACAATAGCTTCAATGCAAATAAGCACTGAAGAGGTTGTGGAGACGGACAGTCCCGTTGCTGAAGCCAATGAAACCGAAGAAGAGGCTGAAGTCTCTACAGAAGAATCAGAAGCTAGCGAAGAGATTGATACAGAAGTCCTTGATACTGCTGATGCAGAAGACGAAGTTGACCTCGCGGTTAGCTCGGACGAGCCAGAAGAATCAACGGCACATGTACGTGACAGCCTCCGTAGCTGGGTAAGTTCTTATGTTTTTGACTCAATTAACGAATAGTTTAAGAAAGAGGAGAAAGTTAAATGGCACTCAAACCTGATAGAGTTGAAGCTTTAACAGACCTCAGCTTCTTTATGAACGAGACGGGTGAGCGTGGGGTTATTTTAACCCACTCGGCGGCTGGTTCTGGAGCCTCGATGGACGATAATACCGCTACGGTAATTGTCGCTACCGGGACCGGTGATTATCCGGCTGGCCTGTTGCTCAACGACGTAGTCAATCTCGACTTGACTCGTCAACACATTAATTATGCTAAAGATGAAGTACAAAAGGGCGGTAAAGTTCTTTTGCTTCGTAGAGGCACTGTTGTTACAAATAAAGTTGAATCGGCTCCAACAGCATCTATTGCTGCTGGCTCACCGGCCTACTTTATGAGTAATGGTGAAGTTACTCCCGACGCCGGGAGTGCTCAAATTGGTAGATTCCTTTCTGTTAAAGATGCAGATGGGTATGTTAAAGTAGAAATCGACATCGTATAAAGGAGATGTTTTAAGATGACTAGAAAGTTATTCGAACCCACTCCCGAAATGAATGATCTCCTTCGTCAGGGTGGATCATTAGCGCGAGAAGAATCTCTTAGCGCCACGGCAGAACTTGCCAAGGCCTTGGAACTTCCTCTTCGCAAAGGGGTCATGAGTGGTGATATACTCGACGGTATCTACGAACCCATTCGTCTTGAACCGGGAGCAACAACTGAATTTCCATTGGATTTCATTGCACCGGGAACAGAAAGAGAATTCGTAGCATACACTATTCCTAACCACGGACGTATTCCAGAACGACACGTTGAAGGTGACTATGTCATGGTTCCGACCTTTGACATTGGCGCATCTATCGACTATTTGTTGAAATATGCCCGAGATGCGCGTTGGGACATTGTTGGTCGCGCTATGGATGTTATGCAGTCTCAGTTCACTAAGAAGATGAACGACGACGGCTGGCACACCATACTTGCCGCTGCTTCCAATCGTAATATTTGCGTTTACGATCCGGATGCTACGGACGGCACGTTCTCAAAGAGACTTGTCTCTATGATGAAAACCATCATGCGAAGAAACGGTGGAGGAAACAGTTCCTCTATCAACAGAGGTGCTTTGACAGATCTTTACATTAGCCCTGAGGCTTTGGAAGATATCAGAAACTGGGGAGTGGACGAAGTAGATCCTACTACGCGCCATGAACTTATTAACAGAGAAGGCGGTTTACTAAACAGCATTTTCCAAGTTAATCTTCATGATATTGACGAGCTGGGTGAAGGTCAAGAGTATCAAAACTACCTACTGAACGATGTTACTCCTGCTCAGACGTTGCCTTTCACAAAGAAAGAGTTTGTTGTTGCCCTTGACTTGCGTAACAACGACAGCTTTGTAATGCCTGTTCGACAGGAGGTTCAGATCTTCGAAGATGATACCCTTCATCGTCAAAGACGAGCTGGTTTCTATGGTTGGTCAGAGCACGGCTTTGCCGCTCTCGACAACCGAAGAGTTCTTTTAGGTGCCTTCTAAGAAAGCTCTTTCCATAAAACAGCCGCCTTTTGTAACCTAACAGTTGCACTGGGCGGCTATTTTTTTTGGTGTATATAGTTTACGGTCTCCCGAAGTATCTCTGAAAGGTTAAAACATGAGCTGGAAAACAATAGGAAGGACGATGTTGAGAACTATGCTCAACGACCCATCTAGCACTACCTACACGGACTCTAGACTGGACAGCCTATTGATCACTTCTGCTTTTTTTCTTCCTATAGAAATAAATTTTAAAACAGACTATGTGATAGATATTGGGACTGAGACAGTAACCCCTGAACCAGCAACGACGGTAGTAGACGGGGTTGACTTCATATCTCTAGTGGTATTAAAGGCCGCCTGCATGGCCGATACGGGGAGCTTTAGAACCAGAGCGCTCATACAGGGCGTTAGTGCCCGCCTTGGCCCAGCGGCCCTACAGACAGGGAACTACGGTGCCCAGCTAGTTAATTTACTAAATTTAGGTCCATGCAAAGCCTACGAAGAACTTAAAAAAGAGTACAACTTTAGCTACAAGGGGAAACAGGTCATAAGAGCCCTAATGAGTCCTTTTGTTTCAAATGATTTTAACCCTGATAATGCTGGGGGCGCTCTTGGCGAATCCAGTCTGATGCAAGACTAAGAAAGGTTTTAAAAAATGGCAATTGTAAGTAAGCTCAATGCTTCCGCAGAAATCCAAAACGGAACTATTGTTGTTAATGGCCCCAAGGGAGACCCTACGGCCCCCACGAACAGCAACTATACCATTAATACTTATGCAACAAACCTTCCCTCAACAGGAACTATTGATGCTAGGTATAATGCTGCGTTTACCGGATGTCCACCGTGCCTTAGCTAGAATGGGGTACAAGTATGGTAAATCCATTTTCCGGTATTATTACCAGCGAAATGAAAACGCTGTTTGATAATATGATAGATTCACTACTTGAGGATAGCGCGCTAACTGTAGCGTGTACCTTATTCTATGGAGTGACAAAGTTTGAGAACTGCGTCAATTGTGTCTACGACCCTATAGGTAAAAAGTCTTCCAATCGGTATCAAAATGGAGGGCCTGTTCCCTTTTCTTTTGGAGGGTGCCCCCTTTGCGGAGGAGCTGGGAAGAAGGCTTCCATAGCTTCAGAGTCTATGAATCTTGCAGTAATATATGACTACAAGCAATTTCTAGACATGGGCACTCCGGTCAACAATCCGGACGGTGTTATTCAGGTAATAGCAGAGAAGGAAGCTACCCCTAAGCTTAAAAGAGCAAAAGAACTTCAAACATCAACAGATATTGCTAACTATGGACAGCATAAGTTCGAGCGTATATCTGATCCTCAACCCGTTGGATTTGGAAATAACGAATTCGTATTCTGTAACTGGCGGAGAACTAATTAATGTTTAAAGTAAAAATGATGCCGGGCTGGATAGAGAAGTTCAGAAAAGATGCCTCTAGGGAGATAGGTATTCAGTTGGCCCAGAGACTCCCTGCTGTAGTGGGGACTGCGGAAGTCCTTATACAACAGGCTGTTCTAGATAGATTACAGCAATCAGAGGCCTATAGATCTATAGCTTCCGGTAGGTTAAAATTTGAGCTGGGACTGCCAGATGGAGCCCAGAGGATACAGAGAGTAGTAGAAACTTGGGTATCGGGGATAGAGGTCAAGTTCGTTCTTGGAGTAGGAGATTTCGGATCTATAGTAATAGGCATTCTGGATGAGGGATTTCAGGATGTACTTAGTCTTGACGCAGCGGAAATTAGCGTTAGCAATAGGAAGGGGCAAACATTCAACCTAGAGTGGTTGAGATGGCTACTGACAGAGGGGCGTCGTCAGATAGTAACAGAATACAGATATAACACTAGAGCCAGAAAAAGGGGTCGTGCAGGAGGAGGGATTATGGTTCCCGGAGCGGGCTCTTTCTGGAGGGTTCCTAACGAATTCGCGGGAACCGATGTAGACAACTTTGCTACGAGGGCGATGGTCGGAATAGAAGGCCAAATCGACGGAATTATGAGAATGACATTAGGAAAGATATAAATCATGGGTTGTGAACCATATACAAAATTCAATAAAGTTTCTGATATTGGGACCACGCTCCTTAATTCGGAATTAGAGCAGAACCTTAAATGGTATCTTGATTGGGGAATGCTGGCAATAGGTGGCTTTTCTAATATTTCGAGACCAACCTCTGGGGCCTACGGTGGGGACTATAGTACCTTAAGAGCTGTTGAAGACCCCTCTTATACCAATGGTCAAATATGGGAAACCGCCCGAAAAGACTGGGTGTGGGAAACGGGAAACCTTTATTCTGGTGGAGGTTCCGAATATGGAGCTACGCAGATTTCTGGCGTTTACGTTGATGACACCTACTATACCACCGGAGACCCAACCTTTAGCCACCATTACGATTATCCAAACGGAAGGATTGTGTTTGATAGTGCTATAGACACTTCCTCTACGGTGACCATGGACTATGCGTATCGAAACGTGCAGACCTACATTGCCAACGATGCTCCTTGGTGGGATGAGCTTCAATATGACTCGTTACGGGTTGACGACCCAAGCTATCAAGTGGCCGGTTCTGGGGCATGGGGAATACTTGCCAACCATCGTGTTCAAATGCCGGCTATTGTGATTGAGACCGTAGCTCGGAGAAGAATGACGCCATATCAGATGGGGGACACCTCTCAGTTTGTGAAACAAGACGTTGTTTTTCATATTGTTGCTGAAAACCGCTGGTGGAGAAATCAGCTTATTGATATTCTTTCATTTCAAAAAGATAGTCAGATCTGGCTTTTTAATAGCAATACAGTTGCGGAAAGTGGTGTTTATCCACTTGACTATCGGGGAATGGTGGTCTCTTCCCCTAAGAATTATGACGATATAGTAGAAACCCCACAATATAGATATCTTTTGGCAAGATTAACAGACGTTGTAACCACAGAAATGGATTCTTATACCCAGAGACTGCACGAGGGTACAGTAAGAGCTACTTTTGAGGTTGTTTTAGATTAAATTGGTGTATTACTTTTTGAGAGATACTGGTGTCTTTTTGCATTTTAGGAGAAGTTTAAATGGCTAATAATAGAGTATACTACGCGATACAACAGGTAGCCTTCAGCGCGAACGAAGGGGCTGCATCTTTTACAGCGGCCCACGGCGTTCAGTCTGTTGGTATTACCACTACATTCAACTTAGAACAAACTTTCGAACTGGGTCAGCTGGCACTTTATGAAAACATAGAAGGTGTGCCTGATGTTGAACTAACTTGTTCCAAGGTCTTAGACGGTTATATTCCACTGTTCTGTTTAGCAACAGCGGATCAGTCGCTACTTACCTTCATGGGCCCTGAGCTCGGTAGAAGAGTTTTGGCTAAAGCTAAGGTTCAGCTGGGAATTTGGGATGAATCCAATGAATCTGCTGGTCAAAATGCCAGCACAGCTGGCACATGGGTAGAAATGTCAGGCCTTCAGATTTCATCTGTCGGATACAACTTCCCGCTTGACGGTTACTTTACTGAAGATATTACTTTAGTTGGCAACTACAAGGCATGGGGAAACGGTCAAGCTTCTAACGGCTTACATTGTGGTTTTGAATATCAACCGGCTGATGTTGCTGGTGGATTTGCTGGCAATGACGACGCTCCAATTGGTACGGGCGGAGTTAACAAACGAGAAAACCTTTCGTTCTTGATTTCTAGCCCCACCACGGACTACACAAGCTTCCCTACGGACATTCCGGGGGTTGGAGCTGCTGGGGGAATGGGAACTGCAAAGTTTGCAGGAATTACCCTTTCCGCAGATGTCGGAAGAGAAGACATTTTTGCGCTTGGAGCCCTTGAGCCCTATGCCAAGAGTGTTTCTTTCCCAATTGAAGTTAGTTGTGACTTTGAAACGACTACACAGAGTGGTGACTTAATCAATGCTTTTGATAAGTGTAATCCTCTGAGTGGCTGTGTTACCAAGGAAAATACCTCCGAGCAAACAATTAGAATTGCTACTTGCGAAGGTCTTCGGGTTTACCTCGGTACAAAATCTAGACTTTCTTCCGTTTCTTTCGGAGGAGGAGATGCTGGAGGGGGTAATGCTACTGTGACTTATAGCTACACTACCTTCAACGACTTTACCGTATTGCATCCGGCTGACATTTCCGCCAGTGGTGGTTCGAGCAGTGGCGCGACTTGGTGGAATAACCGAAGTGATTATGTAGGGGCGTAGTTATTGAATTGACGAAATAGAGAAAAGGGGGCTTCGGCCCCCCGATCTCTCTTGTCAGTGGTTAAAGCGATAGCCTACCAGTTGGGCGAGTGGATGCTGCTGACTTTTTAGGGAATGGGGAATAGGGGATTATGGGACTTGAAAAGCGAGAAAGAGAAAGGATCGTTTCTCGTATTCTATCAGGGGTAATATTTTTTAGATTAGACAAAAAGATCTATAAAATTTCTAATCCTACTTCGGAAGATATATGCTTGGCAGAATTTCTTGCTGCCGAAGCTTCCCAGAACTTGAATTTCAATCAGCTTTTAACCAGAGAGCAAGCCTCAGTAAAGCTAGAGGAACTCGGCATCTGGACATCTGAAGACGAAACTAAGTTAGAAGAGTCAGAGAAAGCTCTAGAGAACTTTAAGGTGAACCTTTTCGAACAAAGACTGAACTCAAGAGCTGCTCACGGGTTAAAGCAAAGGATCTCTGGTATTAAAAAATTACTCAATAAGTCGTATTCAAAAAAAACAACATTTGAGCACGCTACTCTTGAGAATTTTACTGAGTCAGTAAGGGATCAATTCAAGGCTGCTATATCCACTACCGACCTTGACGGAAACAAGTTTTATAGTGCAGATACTTTTTTTTCTTCTGATGGTCGTATTATGCAGGCAGCAAATGCCCACGTAACAGCAGAACAGGCATTAATAAATACCATAAGAGAGATTGTTCGGACAGACCCTTGGAGAAGCTATTGGGGAGCCGCCCCGAAGCATAATATTTTTGGAACCGATGCAAGAGAGCTGAACCTAATACAGAGAAGTGCTATCCTTTTTGCCAAGATGTATGAAAACGTTTATCAAAACCCAGAATGTCCTCCTGATGACGTTTTTAAAGATGATGATATGTTTGACGGATGGATGATTAAAGAGAGAATAAAAAGAGAAAAAGATAAAGATAAAAAGGCTGTAGACAACATGGCAGGAAACGCGAAAGGGGGCGAAGTGTTTGTTGTTGCAGAGAACAGGAGCGATGCAGACAAGATATTTGCCGTAAACGCACAAAACGAAAGGATGAAAATACGGTCTAGAGAGGCAGAGTTAAAGAGCAAGGAAGGAGACTTTAAGCTAGAAAAAGACTTAACAGATGTAAAAATGAATTTAAGAAACCAGCTACACGAAAAACTGAAAAGCCAGAGAGGAGGTAATTAATGTGAGACGAAAACATGAGAACTATGAGGATCAGTCAAAGACCAGATTGCTAGAAAACATAACAAAGAAATTTAACACGACAACAATAGGGTCACTTGCGGTTTTTGAGGATATTTTTGGCTACCTATGGGGCCACGGATTGGAATACAAAGAACTATCTAAAAGTGAGAAGAAATGGAGGAAAATTTGGTCAGAAGCAAGGACTGAGATACTAGACTTAGGAAATTCTAACTTAAGGGGTGCCCAAAACGAGATTGGATCGTATACAATATCTTGGGATAGATATATAACAGACTTTTACTTTAAAGAGGATGAGGAATAAAAAATGTCAAAAGACAAAGAGAATACAAAAAGAACCTTCGAAATTGAAGGTAAAACCTATGCTGTAGTAAGACCTAGTGTAGAAACTCTCAAGAGAGGAACCGAGATTAGGTCTAAAACTTTTAATGAGGCCCTTCAGGGTGGAGACATGCTAAGGGATCAGCTTGAGGGAGAACTTAGAAAGCGGGGTCTCTGGAATGACGACAGGGAAGAGGAATACCAAGGGCTGAGACAGGATGTCGTAGATGGGGAGTTTCAGCTGTCAAAGGGTGGTATTAGGCTATCTGAGGCCCGTGATGTAGCCTTAGGCATGTCAGAATCACGAGAAAGAATGGTTGATATGCTCTCTTCCAGAAGCGAGCTGGATCAAAATACTTGCGAAGGAAGGGCAGACGCAGCTAGATTCAACCTTCTATTCGCAGAGTCTTTGGTGTATGAAGATACGGGAGAAAAGTACTTTCCCAACGGATTGGATGATTATTTAACGCAACTTGATAATAGCATTACGACAAAGGGTGCTGCTGAGTTTTACTACCTTATATCCGGGACAGAGAACTTAGACGACTCTCTTCCGGAAACGCAGTTCCTGAAGCAGTACAAGCTAGTTGATGATAAAAAGAGGCTTATAGACAAAGACGGTCGCCTAATTACAAAAGAAGGCAAACACATTGATGAGTTTGGAAACTTCATAAAGTGGACAGGCGAAGAAGAGTATGTTTTTGTTGACCTTACTGGCAGAGAAGTTGAGAAGGTAACTGGAGATTTTAAGGTAGAGTTTTCTCCCTTTTTGGAAGAAGACGGAGAACCAATTGTCTTAGAAGAAGAGATAGTAGCAGAAGAAGAAGCAACTGGGGATAGATCGCAAGAAGAGCCCTCCGAACCAGAAGCTAAAAAGGCACCTGTCAAAAAAAAGACAACACGCCGAAAAAGTCCTGCAAAGGCAAAAGTGGAAAAGAAAGAAGAGGCCCCGACTGAAGAAGAGGCCTCCTAAAAAAAACGGATAAGCGGTCATAATAAACTATACGTTTGCTATGGCCGTTTTATTTTATAAGGTTTATACATGGCTTTTAATATAAACGCACAGGTCATTCTTACTGGCCCTAAGAATGTTAAGGCTGTAACCAATCAGATACAACAACAGTTGCAGGGCGTAAACGCCAATGTAAATGTACGGGTGCCAAAAAAGGCAAGCCAGCAGCTTAACCAGCTCAATCAGGGGATGAATAAGACTGGGGCATCTACCAAGAAGCTAAACCAGCAATCGCTACAAAGCGTTCAGAGTCTAAACAGAATGGGTGGTGCTGCCAGAAATGCTGGCGGCGCAATGCACATGTTAGGCAAGGAAACGGCCCTTACCTTTAAGAGGTTTGCGGCAGCGGGTATCGTTACTGCTACCTTCTTTCGTTTGACATCTGCAATCTCTGAAGCCGTCCCAAAGGCGTTGGAATTCCAAAGGGAAATGGTACGCCTTCAACAGGTTACCGGCAAGACGGCAGCAGAAGTCGGTAAAGTAGGGGACGCCGCCAGAAACCTTTCTCGGACCCTTGGCGTGGATGCAAATGATTTAGCGAACGTAGCTAGGATTTTTGCACAGGCGGGCCAAACAATTAAGCAAGTGCAGGCCTCCTTGGATGCTGTTGCCAAGTCATCTCTTGCGCCAACTTTTGGAGCAATGGAACAGACCGCAGAAGGCCTTATAGCTGCATTGAATCAGTTCAATATCAAAGCTTCTGAATCTGAGGCAGTATTAGGAGCAATCAATAGAGTTTCAAAGAAGTTTGCTGTCGAATCTGCTGACATTATTGCAGCCATTCGTCGTGCAGGTGGTGTCTTTGCGATATCGGCAGGTCAATTTACTGAGCCCATAGAAGCGTTAGAGCAGTTTATAGCTGTCTTTACCGCTGTACGATCTACAACTCGTGAATCAGCGGAAACAATTGCTACTGGCCTGAGAACTATCTTTACCAGAATGCAAAGAAAGGACACTATTGAAGCCCTGAGAGATCTTGGCATCGAGCTGGTAGACACCGAAGGAAAGTTCGTTGGGATGTTTGAGGCGTTTAGAAGAATTAGCGTCGAGCTAGAGAAAGTGATTCAACAGGGAGACGCTTTGACTCTCTCTGGTATCACCGAAGAGCTTGGTGGTATTCGACAAATGGGTAAGCTTGTTCCTGCCATTAAGGAGTTTGCCAAAGCTCAAGCCGCATTAAATGAAGCTAAAAAGGGAGCCGCCGAAGGTCTGGGTCCAGACGTGGCGAAGGGATTAACTCCCCTTATCAAGCAGTTTGAAATGCTTCAAGCTAGATTTTCAGATTTTATTAGATCTATAGCAGAGTCTAGCACTTTCAATACTATGGCCAAGGCCGCTATAGGCCTAGCTAACGCGTTTATGAAGATAGGGGAAGTTCTTACTCCTCTGCTTCCAATGATAAGTGCGATAATGATTTCAAAGGGAACCCAGATGTTCGGTGGGTTCATGTCTGGATTCATGGGAGGGTTTGGAAAAGGCCCCGGAATGGGGGCAGCTATAGGTCAATCGGCTGGGGGAGCCGGTAGTGCGTCGTCTCAAGCTCAGACAAGCATTATGAACACCGTTAGCTCTAAGCTGCAAACGGTGATTGCTGATGACCAGATTCGCCAAACACAGTTACAGACAATTGCTACCGAAATAACAACCCTGCAATCAACCTTGCTTAGTTCACTCAACAACCTAAACCTTTCCGTCAGGAACATGAGAGGTCGAGGAATGGCATCTGGTGGGCTGGTTCCGGGAAGTGGAAGCGGAGACACTGTTCCCGCAATGCTCACTCCGGGAGAGTTTGTCATTAGGAAGTCTGCCGTAGGTGCTTTTGGAGCAGGGAATCTTGGTGACATAAACAGATACAAAGCTGGAGGAATGATAGTAAAGAAGACCGACGACTCTAAGTTTGACGGTATCTTTGCAAGGCCTCGCGGGGCCGACAAAAGCGGCAAGAGGATATCTGCGGCTCTTAATAAAACAGAGGATGGCAAACAGGTCATAGCGATCACAGGAGCTCCAAAGTCTATTCTTACGAGTGGTGCTGACGAACAAAACTTTGAGAAATATGCTGAAAAAGGACTCAGGATTGCTATTAGTGGGATGTCTAAGAAAATGGCTAGCAAGTCGCTGAAAAGGGGCCCGATTGCTAACTCCATTATAGCTGAGATAGATGCAAAGGATATAGCCGGTAAGATTTTTGAAGGAATGGTTAAGGTAGTAACTGGATCGTTTGCTAAAAAAGGAACTTCAGGAGCGTCTAAGACTTGGGATATTCCAAAGGGAACAATATCAAAAACTTCCAGCGATCAGCCAGCGATTTCTAAGCTCTTTGGCCCCATAAATAATGAGATAGACCATGACGCCAAACTTTCCGAAAACAGGGGCGCGAGAGCGTCTCTACTAATGAAGGCACTGGCCTCTAATTATGTTTCAGATATAGAGCTTGCTAAGTTTTCTGGTACTTATGGAGACAAAACCAATACGTGGCTTAAGGGGATGCCTAGGGGCCCAAAGAAAAACGCAGCTATATTGGAGAGAATACAGGGTATTAAGAATGCTAAGGCGGGAGTTGGTAAACTTGTAGATGAAGAGACAGCGCTTCTGTTGAAAGACCGTTTGCAGAGAATGCAAAATGACTTGCAAAAGTCTATTCCGGCTACAGCAAGCAAGAAAAGAAAAGGAAAAGCCGCTGGCGGAGCAATAAGCGGGTCTGATACAGTTCCAGCATTATTGACTCCGGGTGAGTTTGTTGTCAACAAAGCGTCTGCTCAAGCTTATGGATACGGAAACCTTAAGAGTATTAATAAGTATGCTAGGGGTGGAAGGGTTCAGAGATTTTCGAATGGAGGTGGTGTCAGTAGCAATCCCCAAGACGGGGGAAATATTACTGGCCAAGGCGGAGCCAACCTGCAACTTGCGATAGGAAACCTCGCTGGTGGCATGACGGGAATGGTGTCTACCATTGCTATGATGAAAGAATCAGGTCTAAGCTTTGCTACTGCATTGAATCTTGCTACCAGTGCTGCCATGCTTTTCACAGCGTTGAAGTCTATTCCCTTCGGCGCTATGAAGGAGGGATTTAAGGGAATTGCTGGGAAGTTTGGTGCCGCTGGTAAGGTGATGGCTCCGGGCCCGAGGACACTTATGACGACGAAACACGCGGGCATGTGGGGTCAAAACACTACCACCACGAAAAGCCTGATTCCCGGAAGAGGCTTTGCCCAAGGTGGCGCTGGATTGAAGCAGGGCCTCATGGGAGGGCTGAGCAATCAGTTCAAAAGAATGACAGCTCCGGTGAAAACTCTTGCCTTAAAGGCTTTTCCGAGTCTAGCCGCTTCCTCAACCGCCACCGGTGCGGCGTCGATGACGCTGGGAGCCTCTCTCAGCGCAGCAGCAGCTCCTATCGGGGCCTTTGTTGCAGCTGTTCTTGTTGCAGTCGCCATATTCTACGTTCTTAAAAAGGCGGGAGATTTTCTTATAGATACATGGTTTGACCTCGGAAAGAAAACTGAGAGTTGGGCCAGTACAGAAGATAATAAGATAGAGGGTCGCAAGGGAGTTACCGCGGGACAGGCTGGCGCAGCAGGAGCAGCTAAGGGAGCGATGACAGGAGTGGCTGTCGCAGCAGCCGTTGCGATAGCTTTCCCAGCAGCCATTCCAGCAGCCATTGCGACTGGTATCGTCACCGGAGTTGTAGCGGCCGTAAGGGGAGGCAATATCGAATCCGCAAGACAGGAGGAATTTCTTGCTTACGATAGATTAGGAAAAGCGGCAGATAGGGCAG
>TARA_R110000824_G_scaffold95990_11_pt1 | contig 24309 bp, 34 predicted proteins | sample TARA_R110000824 | Tara Oceans TARA_R110000824 (sample SAMEA4397747) | marine metagenome | biome: Polar Biome; feature: [MES] marine water layer (ENVO:01000295) within the mesopelagic zone...; material: water (ENVO:00002006), including particulate matter (ENVO:01000060) such...
GCGGACAACACGCCGGTTGCCATCGACACCGCCGGGTATCGATCGGTAATCATCCAAAGCAATGTCGGCATCGGCGGCATTACGTTCTCCGCATCCAACAAGATCGAATTCGTGCTGAGCCACGGCTCGACCAGCACTTACGGGTCGTCAACCGTCGTTGCCGCCGAAGATGTTGTAATGCCCTACGGCGAGGCATGGGCAACGGGCGGCATTATCCGCTCGCTCATTGCCGCACACGCAGCCGTCGACGCCGAGGTTCACACGGTCGGGTACATCGGCAAAGAGCGGTATTTGTTTCTGCTTATGGACTTCACCGGCACGCACGGCGTCGGCACGCCGATTGCCACGCAAGCGGTTCTCGGCGACGCGGACATCAATCCGATCTGGCAAGCCTCGATTGAGGTCTAATAACGGGCGGGGGCTTCGGTCCCCGTTCTTTCTCAGGTCAGAATACAGGGGATCTTTATGCCGTACGTGCAAGCCACCAAAAACGGACGCTGGGCCGTTAATTTCAAGGGCCAGGACGTCGAGTCCGGCGACGTTGTACGCTTCAACCGCCAAGCGGACGCCGATTTTGTCGTCAACCGGGGCTTGGGTAAATTCGTGACAGAATCCGAGGCCGCCGTGAAAAGCAACATCGGGAACAAGGCCGCATTCCCGGCGATGGAAACAAGCGCACCCGCGCCGAAGAAAAAAGCACCAAAGAAGGCAGCGGCCCCTGTAGATACGGGCGCTGAATAATGGTGACTCTTACCGGCCACGTTGGCAGTTCTGGTTTCGATCTCGCCCCGTTCGATCCGGTCCCGTCCGCGTGGCCGGTATACACTAAGACGGCGGAGACGGCGGGCCTCGCGGTGACGCTGGTGGATGCTCGGGAATTCATCGGGCTGCCAACCGGCGACACGTCACGGGACACAGAACTGACGGCTTTTATTACCGCCGCCACGCGGGCCATTGAGAGCTATTGCCAGATGTCGCTTCTCGACACGACATGGCAAGCGGCAATGCCTGATTTTGGCTCTCGGATCGCCATGAATAAGCGGCCATATACCGCCACGACGCTGATCGAATACGTGCAAATCGTCACCGGTACGATCACGACCGTTGCCGCCACAACCTACTACGCCGTATCGATCGGCCAGCAGATGGGTATGGTTTTTCTCGGCGACACGCTTTCGTGGCCAGACGACAAGGCCGTGCGCCATGACGCTGTGCGCGTTACATTCACAACAGGGTACGGGGTCGACGACACGACGATACCGGCAGACATCAAGCACGCGTTGCTGATGACGGTTGCCAATATGGACGCAAATCGCGGCGACGAAGTAAGCGGCGGCGGGTCAGTCTACGCGATGCGGAATTCAACACCATCGATCGTGCCATCGGCAGCGCAACCGCTGCTTGCCCCGTATGTCTATCGTCATCTGGCGGTGGCGTGATGGGCAAAAAAACATGCAACGGCTCAATGTCCAGACGGATCACTGTTGTGCGCCGCACCACGATCTCATCGCAAAGCGACAGCGCCGAGCCGGTTACAACGTACGCCGATGTGTTCTCTGTCCGCGCAAACATCAAAACCAACGGCGGCGTCAATGAGTGGTCGCGCGTTAGGGTCGGCGATCTCGACGCGACGCACACGTTTACCATCCGTCACACGACGATCGCATTCGACGCCCGCGACCGTGTCAAGGATGGCGCCGGCAATCTCTACAAGATTCTGAAAATCGACGACGTCAACGAGCAGGGCCGCGAGCTCAAGATCCAATGCGCGCGGGCTGGCGAACAGAACGAGGCAATAGCGGCCTAATGGGATTCCAGGCAAAAGACGATGCACTCCGAAAACTCAACGGCCTGGGCGGGCGGTTTCAGGGCAGCTTGAATCAAGCGGCGGAAGCGGCCGGTCAATTGCTCGTTGAAACATCTCGGAAAGGCCAAGCGCACGGCCCAAAAACGGGATTCAGATACGGCGGCCATCAGGCGTCGGCTCCCGGCGAATACTCAGCACCACGGACGCATGCGCTCTACAACTCGACCGCGTACGAGGTCACGGGCAGCGGGTTCGTTTTCGGAGTCGGCACCGAGTACGGCGGCTACCAGGAGTTCGGAACGACAAACATGAAACCACGCCCCAACCTCCAGCAGTCATACGAGACAAACGAGGCTCAGTTGCGAGACGTGTTTGGCGCTCAATTGCTGTTGTTGTTTTAAGGATGGACACGATCATCGCTGACAAAATTCTGAAACGCAGCAAGCACGATCCGAAAGTGCGGGCCGATAAAATGGCCAGCAAGGCCGGCAGGACTGCTGCTGGATTTGTACCACTTGCACTATTTGGCAACCTTGGAAACACATTGCTGGCGCCGCTTGGTTATCGGGGCAGAAAAACAGAAGCGGTGGCAAAGGACAAGACGAGTCCTTGGCAGGGCACAGCGCAGAAAATGCAAAACGTATATAAGAACTCGCGCGGCGCAAAGGAGATCCGTGGCGCGTTTGGTATGGCTGACACTGAGAACGCAGCCCAAGCGGCGGGCGCATCGCACAGATCAAGCAACGAAGTCGCGGCGAGCTTTTCCGCCGCCAACTCTAAATTCACCGGCAAGCGCGGCGCATCGACGGCCAAATCCGGCGGCAAGTCAGACGGCTCTGTCGCCGCACACACACGACGTCAAGGCACCAAGCTCGGCCAAGTCAAGAAACACCAGCGCAAGCTCAAATAATGCAGATCACGCCGCTATATCGCCACGCCGCCATGCGGCTGCCAGCTCTGACGTCGCTGTTTTCGGACGCGCTCGCTGTGACCGACATCGATGTCGTGTCCGGTGGGACAACAACGATCACAACGTCGGCAGTGCATGGCGTGACGATTGGCGAATATGCGGCGCTGTCGATCACGGATGCGCTGACACCCAACCCCGTCACGGCGGCGGTCAAGGTCGGGGTAACTGACGACTGGACGATAACAACGCAATACGACCACGGCCTGACGACAACGCCGGACGTCCTACGTGCCACCGCCTGGGACGCATCGACTGTGCTGGATGGATTCACCGACGCTGAAATGAACGGCACGCTCCAGCTTGTCAGCGTCACCGATCGAAATACTTTTGTCGTGCGGCCAAGTGCGCTGGCGTCTCTGACGCTAAACACGAACGAAGCACAGCTCAAAAGCCTTGAATTTGCGATGGTCGGCTGGCATCGCGCGGTGTCGGCAACAACAACAACGCTGACGTTCCCGACGCCGGCGGCCGTAACCAGGTCGTACACCGTTCTGGCGCCAACCGTGGCGCACAACATTCGGGTAATGGGCTCGGTCAGCCTGGATCTGGTCATGCGTAAATACGTCCTCGACGACGCATCGATCAACGACAACACGATGTTTATCTGCCCACGCGACAGCGCACGGGTGACGTCAAAAGTATCAGACGACAGAACGCGGTCAGGTGCAACGGTCGCTCTCAATGCGCGTGTGGAGGATGGATTCGACGTCTATGTACTGTTGCCCGCGCATACGTCAAATTCTGGCGTCGCCGCTGTGGATCTCGCGCACGGCGACATTCTTCGCGCGGTGCTGCGGACGTTCAACGGCCTCAACCTGCCGCGCTCTGAATTCGGGTGTGGTAATACTTACGGGGCATACCTGGACACGCACGGGATCGTCAATCATCACGGCCCGACATACGTCCATCAGTACAGTTTTTCGGCAAACGCTGATCTGTCAAACGACGACATGATCAAGCCTTATGAGCAGGCAGACCTACCGGCCATCGGCTCAGATTCAGTTCAACGCGTAGGTGCTCCAGCGTACAGGGACATCGTTTTCACCGGCATTGCCATCAACGGCGAGCCAGGGTTGCTCACACTCGATCTCAAACTGGATCAATAGATGACCTCGACAATTCTCATCAAAAATCTAGCCGGGGTGGCGGTGCATGACATCCCCGCCGGCGAAACCGTTGCCGTCAAGGCGGCACCGGACGGCAAAACACCGATCCTGCTCCTGCACCGCAAGCGGATCGCAGACGGCACCTTTTCGATCGTCAAAGCGGACAAGCCCGCCAAGGCACCAGCCAAAAAAGCGGAGGGCTAACTCATGGCGACATCAGCATTTATCAGCAAGCCGGACGTCACACTCAACATGCTCGCACGGGGCGGGGAAACGGGCGTCGAAGATCATCGAATCCTGATGGTCGGCCAGCTCACCACGGCGGGCACCGCGTCGGCTGGTTTGTTTCAGGACGTGCCACGCAACAACGCGGACATAAACGCCGCATTCGGCCCGCGATCGCACGCGGCGATGATTGCGCGCGCTGTCCGGAAGGTGAACAAGTACACCGAAATGGACGCTTTGCTGCTGGCGGACGCGACCGGGACGGCTGCCACGGCGAGCGGCATCTTGCTGGGTACGGCAACGGCTGCCGGAACAATCTACCTGGACGTCGTGTCGTCAACAGATCACAGCTACAAAGTCGACATCGAGGTTGGTGACGACGAAGCGGCTGTTATGGTCAAGATCCTGGCCAAGACATCGGTCGACACGTCGGCACCGTTTACGGGCGCCAAATCGACCGTAACAAACACCGACGATACAATCACGTTCACGGCTGCCAATGACGGCACGTTTGCCAACAAGTGGCTTATCCGCCTTCGTGGCACCATGCCCGCCGGCATCACTTTCACGCTGACCGGCTGGGCGAGTGGCGCGACTGATCCGACGATCACAAGCGTTTTCGACCCCGTCGCCAATATCCGATATCAGACAATCATCTGGCCGGGCACGTACACGACATCGATACTCCAGACTTGGATCGATGCGCGCAAAAATGTCGACAACGACATCAAGGACGGCGTCGCGTTTTATTGGACCGACGACACGTTCAGCAATGTCAAAACCGAAGCGTTGGCGCGCAATACGTCAGAGATCGTCATTCTGCACAACGAAACGCAATCCACGGCGACATACAAAGGCCCGCACATTCCGGAAGCTCCGGACGTGATCGCGGCGCAATTTGCCGCCACACGGGCCAAGCGTTTTGAGGCCAGCGTTTCGATCACGGACATCGTGACGTCAATCGAGCCGCTTGATCAATTCGGTGGCATCCACACGGCGGCGCTGCCTTACTTCAACACGCTGCTGCCTTACCTGGAACAGCCGGTTCGCGGTACGGGCCTCACGCAAGCGGAGCAAGCAGAGTTGCGCGGTGCGGGCGTCTCCGTCATTGGTGCAAACGAGTTGAACAACGGCATCCTTGCAGGCACGGTCGTCACGACCTACCAAAACGACGGCGCCGGCAACGATGACGACTCCTGGCAGTTCCTCAACTGGCGGGATACGCATTCGATCGTTCGCGAATACTTCCACGCCAACATCAAAGCGCACTTCGCGCAGTACCGCATGTCAACGGGCGAGGCTGTGCCGGGCTATGCGATCGCAACCGAGGGTCTAGTCCGCGCGTATGCGGTCAAGCTCTACACACAATTGGCGGCGAAGGCGATCACGGTTGATAGCCGCGATGCGCTTAAGAGTTTTCGTGAAGATATGATCGTTACAGCGGTTCCGTCATTGCGCAAATTCGATTGCTACTTCGACGTTCCGGTGCTGTCTCAGGCTGAAAAATTCTTGGGCAGCGTGCGCTTCAACTTCGGCATCACAACCAGCTAACCAAGGGGTCTGATATGTCAACACTGGCACAAACACGCGTCCTGTCTGATCCCGGCGTCTACGTCGGCGGGCGGCTCGTGGCGATTATTCCAAATAGCGTTACCGAACGGGAGCCGGGCGAGGTTTCTGTTCGGGCGGTATCAGCCGGCGGCGGTGCCGTCCAGCACGTCAGCGGCCTCAACGTCGAAGAAATGCGGGGCATGGTTTCGTTCTCCATCCCAACGACGGGCGAAAATGTGGAGCTGGCTGAAGGCTGGCGCGCAGCATCAAATGCCGGGACATCAACCACCGTCCAGGTGATCACGCAGACTCGCCAAAGCGACTATGAAGATATGTGGCTGACGGAAGCGCCTGAAATCTCTTATGAGCCAGAAGGCGCGATTGAGCTCACTTTCGAGGGATCGCTACCGCGTCGCGCGTAAGCATAAACTTGAGGTCGCAGCCTGCGACCTCAAACACCACGGGGAAAAATTCACATGCCGCGCGTCAAAGAAATCCACCTCAATCCGTTTCAATATCCGCTTCAAGGCAACATGGGCGAGGCGTCTTCCGTCATTGTCCAGGAGCCGGGCTTTTCTCAGATCAAAGTCCACCGGGCAATGTCTCACCACGTCATGCAAGCGATGATGGGAATGCAAAAGCACAAGGGCTTGCTAGAGGCCGAGGAAGACAAGCCGGGCGTGATCGATCAAGACGGGAACGAAGACGACAACTCCGACCAGATCATGAGCCTGTTCGCAATGGCGATCGAGGATGGCGACAAATTCCAGAAGGTCTGCACCGACATCCAGGGCGTGATGACCAACAACGCCATCATCGCCCGCATATCCGACGGGCACAACACGCCGATCTCTGAAGCAGCCTGGAACGGCATCGCCGAGGCCAACGGCATCGACGGCATGAACAAGGTTCTGAGTGTGTTCGCGGGTTTTTTCTTGACGGGGCAGCAACCGGCCCCATCACAGAGCGCGACTGGTCTCGGAGACTTACGTACCTCTGCCTCAGCTTCGGCGGTGGACTCGATCGTGGGGCTGCCGAGTGTTACTCGCTTAGGGAGATAATGGAAATCGAGTCCGACCTCTCCCGATACAATCGCGAGGTCGAGAAGGCCAGCAAACGCAAGCGGTGATTATTCTACCGCCTGCGCAATGACCCAGTATTCCGCGCCCGTGCCGGTCATGACTTTCGAATAGAACAGCCCGCGTTTCTTTAGCATCACCGTGCCGGGAAATTTAACGCAGCGGCCCGCGACTGTCTCCGATGCGATAAACCTGTCCCCGGCCGCTGAATTGCCCGCTTTCACAAACGCATAAATCTTCTCGAATGCTTCGTATGACTGGCAGCCGAGTCCGTTGCTAATTGTCACTTGCTGAGCTGACGCGGACGCGGTGCCTGCGAGAAGAATCGCTGCGAACCATCTGATCATTTCAAAACCCCATGTTGTCACTTCAAGGCCCCGGCATTGTCCGGGGCTTTGTCGTTGGCATAGATTCAAAACGAGATCAATCTATGGCCAATTTCACCGTCAGCTATTTGTTCAATCTGCGTGACCAGTTTTCGGCCAAGGCGCGCAAGATTTCGAGCACGTCGAACAACGCCAAGAAATCCGTCTACGGTCTCGGCAAAGCGTTCAATGGCGTTGAAAGAGGTGCGAACCGCGCGGGGACGGCTGTCGGACGTCTAGCGCATAAGATGCGCGCCATGAGGACAGTCGGGCGCGGCGTCGGGTCCGGCGGGTTTTTGGGTAGCATGGGCGTCTTGGGTGGCGGCATGGGAATCAAATCCATGATCACCAAGATGATGAGCTTCCAGGACGCCATAAACAGCGTCGAAGCGAAGTTCAGCAAGGGCAAGGGTATGGACCCGAAGCGGCTTGAGGAAATGCGCCGAGGCGTCAAGATGCTCGGCAAAACAACGCGATACACTACGACGGAAGTCGGCAACGCGCTGAACATGCTTGCAATGGCCGGTCAGACATACGAGCAAGCCATCGGCTCAGACAAGAAGGGGTTCACCAAGGGCGCACTAGCGACGACGCTTAATCTTGCCGCTGCCACTGGTTCGGATCTTCCCCGCTCTGCCGACATCGTGACAAACATCATGTCTGCCTACGGAGTGCCCGTTTCGAAGCTGTCAACGATTGCTGATACGCTCACATACGCTGTCAACTCATCGAATCAGAACATTTACGAAATGGCAGAAGCCATGAAGATGGCCGGTCCGGCATCGAAAGCGTTCGGCGTTAGTATGGAGCAAACGTCGGCGGCAACGATGGTCCTTGCAAACGCAGGCATAAAGGGCTCGCTCGCTGGCACTGGTTTCCGCCGGATGGTCACGCGGTTGGTCTCTGTCAATTCGCAAAGCGCCAAGGTGTTCAAAAAACTTGGGGTCGACCCGAAGGATTTTGTCGGCAAAGACGGCAAATTGAAAGACATTTGGGGCGCGGTCGATACGATGAAAAAGTCCGGGGCCAAGCCGTCGGACATCATGAAAATATTCGGCGATCGCGCTGGTCCGATCATGCTGCGGCTCATGACTCAATCTGTCGAAGAAATGCGCGCACTCGAGGCGGCGCTCAAAGATACGAAGGGTGCCGCTGCGGCATCCGCCAAGATAATGGAAAAAGGGCTCGGCGGCGCAATTCGAAAAATGATGTCCAACTTGGAAGCCGTCACGCTGACGATTGGCGATTCCGGGATGGCGAGTGATGTGAAATGGCTGGCTGAACGTGTCATAGGCCTTGCAGATTCGTTTTCAACACTCAGCGACGGAACAAAGAGGTTGGTCGGGCGCGGCCTGCTCGCGTTCGCCGGCTTCGCGGCTATCGTCATTCCACTCGGGATGATCGCTATGATGGCGGGCGCTCTCCTGGGGCCTCTGGCGGCTCTTGGCGGGGCGCTGCGGGTTGTGCTGGGCCTGATTTGGGCCTTTGGCGCTGGCATGGCTGGTGCGTTCGTTGCTCCCATCGCACGGGCCGCTAGAATGCTTGGGGCCGGCGGTGCGTTGGCGATGGGAATCCGCCTGTTGATGCGCTTAGCAAGGAAGGCCATCGTGTTCACGATCCTTTGGGAAGGCGCAAATCTCCTGATGAATTGGGAGAAGGTCAAAGCCGCGTTCGCCGATCCTATCAATATCGACGTCAACTTCCCGAAAGCGCCCAAATGGTTGAAGTTTCTAGTCGAGCGATGGGGGAAGGCGAAGGAGGCGCTTGCCGGGGTCAAAGACATGCCAAATGAGATCGCCCAAAGGCTTGGCGCTGCGCCGATCGTTCCGAATGCAAAGCCCCCAATTAGCGGGAGACTTTTCAAACAAATTGTAAAAGGCGCGCCGCTGCCATTGAACATCAACCCAAACACCCCGCAGCGCATGTTGAAAACAGCGGCCGCAGCAGTGCCGTACTACAAAGCAGCAGCGCAACGGCATCAGGCCGGCGGTCATCCGTACATGAATAACACGCCGTCCGCTCCGGCTGTTCAGCGGGTGGAATTCAACAGTCCAACCGTTACCGTGAAAGTTGACGCTTCCGGCATGGCGACGGCCAGCGTGCCGCTGCCAGCGCAGGCCCGCAATCGCGGCGAGTCATCAACGGCCTCAACTGCAAATTACAACGTGCCTTGATGTAGGCGAGCGCATACATCGGCGGAATGTAACCGAACACTTACAGACATCACCAACGGGAGGCGCACATGCGCTTGGCTGATTTACAACCTGCGAGTTTTCGCGGGGCGAGGTTCCTTGCGCCATCCGATACAGCGGAGGAAGGTCGCAACAATATCTCCCATGAATATCCAGATGGAGGCCGATTTCTGGAGGACAACGGCAGAAATGAAACCAACTTTCGGATCACTGCGATTTTGCATGGCCCGAATGTTCGATCTGATTTTGCGCGCCTCAAACGGGCGCTTATGCGGCCCGGTCCCGGCACGTTGCAGCATCCTTGGTGGGGACGCAAACGCGTCGCCGTTATGGGCCGATACAGCGTCAAGCGCGACGATCGGGACGCGGGCGTTCTCGAATTGGACATCCCACTCGGCGTCACGTCGGGCAACTCGTTTCCGAGTCTCGTGTCAGGCATCCCGGCATCAGTCGGGGCGCTGGCACAGGCGGCATTCGCGCAAGTATTCGGCGATCTGGCCGACCAATGGACTCCAGGTGGTTCCGGCGGCACGTTCACGACCGCAACGGCGCTGAAGGATCAGTGCGTTGCGCTGGCGACCTCGGTCGCGGCGGGCACAGGTCGCGGCAACGCGGCAAACGAGGTCATCCGATCGGCATCGGCGCAGGTGCAGTCCGGGGCTGTTATCGGTCCAGCGCTGCAAGCGATGTTCGCCGAACCGTTCGAGGATCTGGACTTGTCGGGCTCGCAATTGACATCCGCATTCAGGGCGTCGGCGGATACCGTTGACGATATCGCGTACGCGGCCACTCAGGTGCGCGTCAGGACGGTTGAGTCACAACTGCGATCAGATGTGCTGACGGCGCTTGCTGACCACTCACGGGCCGCTGTGTACGTCGCAAGCGCATGGGCCATATCTGATCGCGATCATCTAACCGTCGACGAGGTCGAGGCTGACGAAGCGTACCTCTACGATCTGGTGCGAGAAATCCAGGACAGCGAAAGCATGACCGCCGAGGCGCGGACTGCGATCGGCGACATCCAGGCTGCAATCAGCGAAGTCCTGGCAGAGCGCATACTGCGCACGCCCCGCATTATTCAGCTCAACGCTGCCGGCATTCCTGCCGCCGCACTCAGCTATCAATTGTACGATTCCGAGGACAACGCCGACTTGCTGATCAATCTCAATCCCGATCAGAACCCGATATGGGTCGATGGCGTCGTCAATGTGTTGGTGGATGAAGCATGAGCGTTATTGTCATAATCGGCGGGAGTCCATTCACCGGATGGACAAAGGTTTCCGCAAACCTAGATTTCGGCAAGGCCGCCAACGAGGCAACCGTCACGATGACGGCCAAGCCGGCTGATCCGTTTCCGGTTGCGCTCAATGATGTGGCCGTCGTGCTGTTTGACGGCGTCCCGGTTGTGACCGGCTACGTCGACGACATCAATGCCAATCACAGCTTCGGTCAGCACGAAATCAACATCACCGTGCGCGACAAGACGCAGGATTTAATCGACAGCACGATCGGGCCGAAGCAAGAATACAATCCGCCGAAGTCGCTTAAGGAAATCGCAGACGGTACGCTGAAGCAAATGGGCCTGTCTGATATCAAAGTGATCGACAACGTCAGCCCCGATCCATTCCGGCCAACCGAGAAAGTCGGCGGCGCGATCGACACGTATGGTCACGACTTTCTGAAGAATTGGGCCAACAAGCGCCAGGTCGTGCTCAACACCGACGGCAAGGGCAACCTCGTGATTGACCGCAACACGAAAAAGCGCGGGCCGGGTATGCTCTACAAGTCGTTCGAAGACAGCCCGCGAAACAATGTTCTCAGCGCGACCTATCAGAATTCATCGAAGGACCGCGCCAATAAGCACTCGGCTGCCGGTCAGAAGTCTCAATCAGACCCGTACTGGGAGACGCAGGCGAAAGGCGTGGCGAAGGGCCAGTCCGGCCCGATGTCAAAGAATATCGGCGAAGCGTATGACAACGCGATGCGCCCGACGCGAAAGCTCCACTATCGAGGGCGTCAGGCCATCGAAGGCGAGACGCCGGGAAAAGCGGCCGCCTGGAAATCCAATCAGGCCCGCGCCAATGGCGTCAAATACGAGGCAACCGTCCAAGGATATTCGATGGTCCCCGGCGTCTTGTGGTGGCCTGGATTCATCATTCCGGTATTCGACGCGCATTTCTTGCTTGCGACGGACATGTTCATCAAGTCGGTAACGCTAGAGAAAACCTGGGGCGGCGGGGAAACGGCAAAAATATCCTGCACCGTCAAGGATGCCTACACGGAAGACGCCAGCGAGCAACCCAAGTCCGGCGAGCGTGGTGCAAAACAAGGCATCGGCCATTCGAAGCCCGGTAGGTACAGCCTAGGCCCCGGCGGCGGCGCGGATTCTTAATTATTCGGCGGCGAGCGCGGCGTTCTCTGCTTCCAGCAGTGTGTCGATATTCGCCCGTGCCTTGATGATCGCCTCTTCCATCTCGCCCAGCGTGTCACTCAGCGACAGCATTGAGCCGGGAGTGTTATCGGCAGGGTCTCTCGCCTCTTCTGTTGCCAAATCGGCAAGCCATTGCAACAGCTCGCCTTGAACGTCTTTTACAAGATAATGCTCATCTTCTTCTAGCCCGCTAACGACAAACAATCTCCCGAAATGAAAATGCAAATTCACATGCTCAAATATTATAGTTGCTGTTGTTGCTGCTACTTGACGAGCACTAGGCGGGTCGCCTGGGCCAAAATACCATTCACCCCATTCGGGATTTTGCGCAACCTGATCAATAGTCTCGTCTCTGTTGTACGGAGGACTATTGAGCGGGCTTGAAAATTCTTGGACTTTGAGTCCCGACCATGTCTGAGCGCTTTTTACGGCTCCGGCGTGGCGCCGCTTCTGTTCTTCTTCGCTACTTTTTTCCATGTATATTTACTGCCATTTAATGCTGATTTACGCAACCTGCCAGGGTCGCTTTTTGATTGTGATATTCCTACATTATCAAGCGATTTGGGGCAATCATGATCCGGACCGGCGAGCTAATTAAAGAAAGCAACGACAAGGGGCCAACGCGCCTTGTTCGTGTCGCCTACGATGGTGACGAAAAAGACGCCCAGCTTGTCGATTTCGGCGGCGTCGTCTCTGCGCCAATCAAAGGCGCTCAGATGCTCATCATCCCATCCGACGGCGATGAGGGCAAGCTCTACGCGATCGCCCTGGCACCACCCGCCGACAGAATCGACGGCAATAAGCCCGGCGAGAACCGCGTGAAAAACCTCAAATCTGGCGCGCTGATCGAACAGACAGAGGGCAAATCAACAAACATTTCCGACAACGACGTGGTGATCACGTCGACCGGCGGCACCGTCCACATAAACCCGGCGTGATCATGCCCTTAATCGCTCGCTTGACAGACACATCCACGCACGGCGGCACCGTCATTACTAGTGCGTCTAAATCACTTTGCGAAGGCCAGCTCATTGCGCGAAAGGATGATATTTTAGATTGTCCGATCCACGGGCCAAATCCAATCGTTGAGCACAGCACGAAGTTATTTTGCGAAGGCAAAGAGGTTGCTCGCCACGGTGACGCTACATCTTGCGGTGCAACGCTCATCTCTGGCGCTACTAAGAGCTTTGATGAATGATTGTCGACCTTGAACATACCATTGATGCCGAAGGGTCGTTTGATCTGGTCATCGAAAACGGAGACTTCAAGACGTCGGCTGGGCTTGAGTCCCCGCTCGTTGTCTCGCTCTTTTCCGACCGGCGCGCATTCGATGACGAAGGTATTTCTGACCCGCTACGGCGTCGCGGATGGCTGGGCAGCACAATCGCCGGCGGCACCGATCACAATTTCGGAAGCGGCCTATGGCTCTATGAGCAAGCGCGGATGTCGCAAGACACAGTAAACGGCGTGCGCTCGGAAGCGGAAGCCGCGCTTGAGTGGATGGCTGACGAAGAAATCATCGACACCGCCGTTGCGCAAGTGGTGCCCGACCCCGCAACGCGCGCGCTCAATATCGTCATCGATCTAACGTCTCCAGCGGGCGAGGTGAATCGCGTGGCATACGCCATTGCATCCGCCACCGAGACGTCACTCCTGAATAAAACGTATCCGACCACATCAACACCTCCGAAGCCGGCCGCTGGGTCGCTTCTGTGGTGGATTTCATCGATCGGCAGGTAGCGCATGGCTGACAATACAACATTCAACAGCGCGACGGGTGGCGTGCAAACGGCCGCCGCTGATGAGATCGCGGGCGTCAAATATGCGCGCGTCAAACTTAGCCTCGGCGCGGATGGCACGGCGGTTGACGCGGTGGCCGGTGCCGGCGTGACTGGCACGGGTGTTCAGCGTGTCATATTGGCGAGTGATGACGCAGCGGTTGCCGATCTGGCGACAATCAAGGCCGCGATCAAATCCGGCTACGAGACCGTGGCCGCCTCGCAAACCGGGCAAGTGCTTGGTGCATCAGGCGCAACGGGAGATTTTGTTTCCGGAATCCTGGTTATCCCTGCAACGACATCGCCGGGGGCCATCGTCTTAATCGACAACGCAACATCAATAACAATTTTCACAGGCGGCGCGTCGTCCGTGGCAACGCTTGTCCCGTTCATGATTCCTATTGGTGCCGTGTCTGCATCGGGCGCATGGAGCCTGACGACGGGTGCAAATGTGTCTTGCGTGGCCGTCGGAGTGTTTAGCTGATGCCAGTTGTCATCCCGACAAGCAAAGAGGTCGACACGCAGGGGCAATCGTACGTGCGCGCGGAGATTCCCGAACTGTCGGCAATATCTCGCAAAGGATCGTTTGTTTCCGGCCTGACAACGTCTTTTTTTCTGGCTGTGCATGGGCTCTATCGAGCATTCAAGCGGTACGCGGATAACGAGCCGTTCCCGCAGACGGCGAGCGCTGGTTTCTTCAAAATAGGCTGGTGGCTCGACATTACCGGATTACAGCAAACGCAACCGGCCGCCGCCACCGGCAGCGTCGTTATCACGGGGACCAATGGCACCGTGGTTTCTGCCGGGACGGCGATGGCCGCCGACGGTATCGGATACACATCAGATGTCGCCGTCTCGATTATCAACCAGACGATAGCGGGCGTGTCCTCAATATCTGTTGACCCGAGCATTGCGATATTTACAACGGAGACACCGCACAACCTTGCAACGGGCATGACGGTCACATTTTCCGGCTGCATTGATGCCGTTGCCAACGGCGCATTTGAGATCCGCGTCGTGGACGCGGAGACGATCGAATATTCCTTGACCAGTGAGGCCGCCGGGCCAGTTCTCGCCGGCAATCCTCTATTATCTGGGACGTGGGCCGGCGTGAGCATTACGGCTGACGTCGTCGGAACAGGATCTAACCTTACGTCGGGCGCCAATGTTACGATTGCAGCGCCACCGGTTGGCGCAGACGCAACGGCGCTTGCAACATTTGGCGGCCTCGCCGATGGGTCGGATCTGGAGACGCTGGAGGCGTGGCGGACACGAGTCCTTGAGGGCCTAGCCGTCGATTATGGGATGTTCACGGCAGATGAAATCAAGATCTTGGCCAAAACCGTTCCCGGCGTCACGCGCGTATTCGTGCGCAGGCCGACAGAGACGCCGCTTGCTGGCTATCCGCTGGAGGGGCAAGTTCGCATAGCGTTCCTGCGCGATAACGATGCGGGGCCGATACCATCGGCCGCCGAAGTTGAGCAGGTTCGCGCAAAAATACATTCGCAACTCCTCCCAGCGCACATGACGGCAGCCGATTGCGAAGTGCTTGCGCCCGAGCGCTATGTGCTCGCCGTTCGGTTCATATCGATCTCTCCTGATACGCCTGGAATGCGGGCGTCGATTAGGGATAATCTACTTGAATTCCTAGCTGACAAGGCGGGATGGGGCGGCGTGCTATACATTGAGGATATTCGGTGCGCGATCCGCGATGCTTACGACAGCGACACCGGACAAGGTTTGATTACCTACGAATTAGACACTCCGACACTTGATATCGCTTTGCCAGTAGATGCGTTTCCTGTCCTTGAAACCGTGCAGTGGTCGCTATAGATGGCGCAAACGTGGCTCACAGAAAAACCAGTTTCAGCGGCGGTTTTGCAATCGCATTTGCCGCTCGGGAGAGCGTGGGCGGGTTTCCGAATCCCGGCGAAACTCGCCTACCGCCTTGTGACCGCGCTGGGCAACGTCCATCAAGACGCGTGGAAATATCTTGCCTCGCTTTATGCGCGCATCGATTACCGCACATCGACGGAGATGCTGACGGAATGGGAAACGGCGGTTGGTTTGCCGGACAAGTGTTTTCCCCGTGTGAGCTCGGAAACTGAGCGACGTCAATGGATTGCCTTCCGACTGGATAAAACGCGCTGGAATACGGTTGCGGATTGGCACGCTCTGGCGGCGCTGTTTGGTGTCACCGTCAGGATCACACCGGGGTATCTAGTGCAGCGCGCGGCGCTGTTCGCCGAATACTATCCGCGCCCATACTACGAATTTCCCAAGCTCGGACGCTTCCGCGTTTATGTGGACATGCTTGACCAGACGTTTGGCGGCTATCCGTACGACGCCACGGTCGAGGGCTATGAGTTTGAAATTCCGTACAGCGCCGACTCGACGGCGTCCAATCAGTTCCGCTGTGTTCTCGAAAAAGTATGCCCGGCCAATGTGCTGATTATCTGGAACAGATTTCCAGCCATTCCGCCGCACGGCAACAGCTACACATTCGACCTAGAATTTGATGAGGAATTTAGTTAGATGCGGGATTTCAACACTAAAATTAACGACACGGCGCCAGCGTCGACCGGCATCCTGACGGCAGAAGAAGACAACGTGCGCAACAGCGAGCTCGAGACTGCCGTCACCGCTGGCGGGCTGTCGCTCGATGCTGCGGCCGGGCCGGACACCAGAACAGACATGCTTGCGGAAAGCATGACCAAACACGCATCCGGCGCAATGTGGTGTACGGATTCAGGCACGGCAGACACGTATGTCGCGACGATGACTGGGGCATTCACGCCACCTCGCGTGCTGTTCGAAGGCCTAACGATTCGCATGAAGATCGGCAACGCTTGCACGGGCGCGTCAACGCTCAATGCTTTTTCGCTTGGCGTGAAGGCCGTCGTTGACCACACGCAGGGTCCGCTTATTGCTGGCGTTCTTGATGGTCGCGTTGCTGAGTTCGTTTATCGCGCCTCCATCGGTGCGGGAAGCTGGCAAGTGCCGGCGTGGTCGAACGCTTTATATGTGGGCACAACACCGTCGTCTCCGCCATCGATTTCGTCTGGCGAAGGTTGGGCGGTAAACGGCAGTAACGAAGGCGATCTGAATTTTGCCGGGCTTGCTAACGACAGCGCGCCGGCGTCTGCGGACATATTCGCACGCACTAGGGCCGCCGATGGCGTCCACGTCGGTTTAACATACGCCCAGATGGCAGGGCTTCTCGGCACGGGCGGCGGCATTCTGGGCATGCAGCTCATCACAGCATCAGGCACGTACACCAAGACGGTTGGAACCAATGCAGTTCTGGCGTTCGCTATCGGCGGCGGCGGCGGCGGCGGCGGCGCTTTATCGGGCGACACAGCGCCAGGCGGCGGCGGCGGCGGCATGGGTGGCGCGTTTTCTGATCTCTCAGCCGTGTCAACTGTTGCCTGCACCATTGGCGCCGGCGGCACGGGCGGCGTTGGCGCTGCCGGCGGCACGGGCGGGTCGACGGCATTTGGTTCGTATTGCACGAGCACAGGCGGCCAGGGCGGGCAGGCTGTCCCCGGCTCCGGCATTTATCGCATAGGGCTTGGCGGCAATGGCGGCGTTGGGTCGGTCGGCTTGATTCAAATTTCGGGGGGGCCGGGCCAAAACAGCGGCGGCGCGTCAGGCGGGCTTGGCGGTGGTACCTGGCTGGGCGGCGGCGGGCGCGGCGGCGAAGGCGATTACTCTGCGCAATTCAACGGTGCAGCGGGTGGGCTATACGGCGGCGGCGGCGGCGGCGGCGATGGTCCGGGCTCGCCCGGTAACGGCGGCGCGGGCGCTCCAGGCTGCATCCTTATCGTGGAATTTGCATGATGGTTACTGTGGCAACAGCGCGGGCAAATATCGTTTCGCAAATCGTAGACGGTGCGCCGAATACGATCACACCGTCTAAGCTGCGTCCGATTTTAACTGACATCCTGGACTCGCTGGACAGCAGGGTTCCCTTTTCCAAATTAGACGCAACGGCCGCACCGACTGTTAATGACGACGTGGACAATACGTCAGGCAACGGCGTGTTTGCTGTGCGGTCCCTTTGGATCGACATATCAGCAGACGAGGCGTATCGATGCGTTGACGCAACGGCAACGGCGGCTGTCTGGATAAATACGACACTGGAAACGAGCGAGTTGGGCGCGCTGGCGTTGCTCGATACTGTCGGTACAACGGAAATAGACGACGACGCAGTAACGGCAGCCAAGCTGGCGCATACGGCTGTAACGCCAGCGGCCTATGAATTCTCAAGCGTGACCGTTGACCAGCAAGGGCGACTAACGTCCGCTGCAAGCGCCACCGCCGCCAGCCAAGTGGAAATGGAGGCCGGCACAGAATCCGCGCTGCGGTCAATGTCGCCGTTGCGAGTCAAAGAGGCCATTCTCGCGTTGGCGCTTGCGAATACGGCCGCGCCAAAAAACTACGCTAACAATCCTGGATTTCGGATTAGTCAGGAGAACGGCACTACGTCGGGCACGACCACCGGCTATTATTTCGCAGATGGATGGGCGTCGCATCACAGCCAGGACGGAACAGTCACAGCCGCGCAGGCTGTCGGGGTCACAGGTGGTGGCTCGACACATCACGGCTACATGACCGTGACGGTTGCAGACACTTCATTGTCCGCTGGCCAATACGCAATGATGACTCAAACGCTGGAGGGCGCACAAGTCTCGGACTTCTTGTTTGGGACCGCATCGGCCGTAGATATGATTGTCAGTTTTAAGTGCAACTGGCCAGCTGGTGATTACGCGGTGTCGCTGACAAACGCGGCCAATGATCGTTCGTACATTCGCGAATTTACCGCGACGGGATCGACGCAAACCGTCACGCTATCATTTCCGGGCGACACGTCTGGCACATGGCCAACGGGCGAAGTGGCAGGAATGCAGCTGCGCTGGACGTATGCTACTGGAACCACATACCACACGACAGCCGACGCATGGCAGGCGGGCAATTATCTCGGAACATCGGGCACACGCAACGGTCTCGCGACAGTGAGCGATGTGTTTTTAACGTACGATGTCGGGGTGTATTTGGATCGGAACTCAACGGGCATCGCGCCCGAATTCATACTGCCTCGATACGAGGACGATCTCGAAGCATGCCAGCGCCATTATCATTACAGCAATAAGCTCGTAACATACACGTCGTCAGGGGGCGTTCCATACCCCACTTGGTTCTGGCCGACGACAATGAGGACAACTCCCACGCTGGCAGTCACATTTAACACGGGCACAGGTGCCACCTATAGCGCCAACAAAAATGCCCTTCAACAAACAGGCTACCACACCGTCTATGGAACGGCGTACATACACGCGAATGCGAGGCCATAAATGATGATGCACAACATAGCGTCGGCGCGTTTTGCGAACCCCGGCGACTCTCAGGCTGTTATTGCCACGCATACAAATGGCTCCGAGTTCCAAACGTCGGTTGACTCCGATGTCGAGGGAGGAATTGTGGCGTTTTTGGCGGATGGCGGCACGGTCGGTGCTTATGTTGAGCCAATCCGCAGCAAGGATGAGTTGCTGCTCTACGCTGCCGACAAACGCTGGCAGGTTGAAACGGGCGGCATCACTGTCGCGGGCATTGCGATTCCGACCGATGACCGGGCCAAGCTCTTGATCAATGGCGCATCGCTCGGCATGGCGGACACAGACACGGCGATGTTTGTGTCAGGGACGACCGCCGCCGAATTGACGGGCGCACAATTTACGGCATTCAACTCAGCGATAATCGCACATGTGCAGGCGTGCTTTGCCGTGCAATCCGTCGTGATGGCGGACATTGAATCCGACACGATCACGACGACGGCGGAAATAGACGCGGCTGATTGGCCGTAACCGGGGGCGCGATGAAGTACGAAATCAGAGACGACTTCCTGTTCATCGATGGCGAGCAAGTGCCTTATGTGCCCTCGCCCAATCGATCGGGCAGGATGATTGCGCGCTCGATCGTTGATCACGACACGGCGGGGCCGTCGGCCGCAAGCGCGGTGAATTGGTTCTCGCGGCGCAATGCCAAAGTCTCGGCGCATTTTGTGATCGACGAAGACGGCAACATCACTCAATGTGTTCCGTGCGATCGGGCGGCGTGGCACGCGGGAAAGTCAAAATGGCGGGGCCGCAATGGTCTCAATCGCGACTCGATCGGTATCGAGCTCGTGTCACCGGGTAAGCTCGTTCGACACGGCGCCGTTGCTAAGGCCTGGTTCGGCAAATCGTACCCGATCGAGGACGTCACGTACGCCGAAAGCAAATCGCACGGTAAAGGATATTGGCTGCCGTACCCGAAAGCACAGGTCGACGCGAACGCTCGATTGATTACGGCTCTGCGCGATGCGTATCCAGATGTGGACGAGGTGCTGGGGCACTACATGATATCACCTGGCCGAAAAATTGACCCTTCGCCGCTGTTCCAATTCGCGCCGGCACGGTCATCGCTCAATAAAGCCCCACGCGTTAAGCCTGGGCCATCGGCAGAAGCAATCGCAGAGGCGCAAGCCGCCCTCAGCGCGCTTGGATACGGTGCGGGACCGGCTGACGGCATCATGGGGCCGCGCACTGAGTCCGCCATTTTCGCATTCCAGCGGCAGAATAAATTGATGGCGACGGGCGCGCTCGATGACGCCACGGCGGCGGCGATCGAACAACGTGAGACAGCCAAAGAGATGCCACTCGCCGTGCGCGAGATGACGACAGAAAAAGAGATCGTGGCGGTGTCTAGGATCGCCAAGGAGGGTGCGGGCGAAAAGCGCGAGGGTGTGGTGATGCTCCTGGGGGGTGCCAGCCTAGCGGGCGCGTCTCAGGTACAAGAGGCAAGCAACGCGCTTTCGAGCGTCGTCACGACTTGGGGCTGGAACGCCGTCATTCTCAGCGCGGCGGCGGTTTGCGTTTATCTCGGTTGGCGTCGCTATCGCAAGGGGCTGCGAATTATTTGGCTACGTCTGACTGACCACCAGACCGGGCGCCATGTCGGAGGGCCGGTGCAATGATTGTCTGGTACGCCGTTCTAAAGCTCTGGGGGCTTGTTTCTCCATTCCTGGGGCCATTGCTGCTTGCGGGGCGTGGATTGCTGCCAGTGCTCAACCTGGGGCGATTTGTGATGCCTTTGGCGGCCGTTGCCGTGGCCGGTTTCATCGCGTGGGCAGCATGGGGGATGTTCACGACGGATAGGCCGCCAACGATGGTGAGCATCGACGCTGTGGAGCTTAACAGAGTAAAGGCTGAGCTCAAGGCGGAACGCGCGGCGCACGAGCAAGCGCGGGCAACATTAGCCGAACGCCTGGCAGACCTAGAGACTGATCGTATTGCGTTGAATCGATTGGAAACCGAACTGGAGTCGAGCCGTGAACGATCCGAAAACGCGAATCCTAGCCTATCTCGTAATGGCGTTCTGTCTGCCGATGATCCCTGGCTGCGCGGGAAACTCAAAGACCGTTGATCTCGGGTCGTCGTTGGTGTTCAACACGGCGGCGGCGCGTTGCCCTGCCGCGTCCGCGCGAGACGTCAAAGAAGCCCGCCGATGGGTCGGCGTCCCGAAGCCGGACGTCAGCGCTGACGGGCAGCAGGCGTACAGCGTCGCGGCGTTTCAAAAATGGATCGACAGTCACGAGTCGGGCGAATGGCGAAAGAACAGATCTATTCGGCGCGTGATCGCTGAGCACGAAAAATGCCGGACGGGCAATGCGACCGGCGCCGGGGCGGTATAATGGATTTGCTGAATTGGGACACGCACCCGGCGAGCGTTTGAGCGTGGCAATCATATTTTATATGAGCGATTATCTGCGATACAATTTCGGTAATTGGTGGCTGGTTTTGGGGTTCGGGGGCGCTCTGGTGTTATGGGCTATTGGCTATGGAGACGCAGCAGCATGGCGTTAGCGAATGGAAACGAATATGGGCTGGGATTCGACGGCTTACATATTGCACCGGATCGACGAATTGACTCGGCGCGTCACGCTGACCGAGCAAACAACATTGCGCCATCAGAAAAAGATCGACTTGATCGAGTCCTGGAAATCCTCGCTACAGACAAAAATCCGGAAATGGCCGTACATAGTGGCGCCGTTGATAGTAATCGGCCTCAACGTCGCGCCAAAAGAAACCGTTCAGCTCCTTCTCGCCACCATAAAAGCGGCGATTTGAATTTCTTATTTTGGCTGCTGGTTTGGGGCGCCGGCGTTTTTGGCTTGATGCGCTTGGCCGCGAATCTCGTCTTGGAGCTTAAATCTGCGGGCGTGATTTAGGGGCCTCTATTCCTTTTTTGCGGCGCTCCGCGCCATTGCTATCAGCACGTCGCGAAAAGCGAGCGGCGTTGCGTTGCGTTTCTTCGTCTTATCTTTGCCACCGATCAAAGAAACAAGACCTTTGCGGCGAGCGTATTTATAGCCATACTTCTCAACAAGATTATGATCTAACTGCTGCGGAGCCCTCGACCAATTCAGGCTTGGTAGCTCGACCTGGGTGGCATATAGCCATGTGGGTTTTCGCCCTATTGCTCCATAGTGCGTCTGGTCTAAGTGGCACGTCCACCCGCCCTCATCATCGGCCACCGACCACCCACTATAGCGCTCAGGCTTAATTAAGCCGTGATGAGCCCATGCGTGACTGTCAGCCGGATGCTCAAGCACGCCGCCATACGTCCGAACCGCGAGCAGCGCATCTGCAAAGCATCCATTGTCGTCACCAAGTTTGAACTGGTGCGGGTTGGATGGTGAGCCATGCCAGAACCGGCCCCAGCGTTGACACGGCGGGTGAGCCACAACTGGGTGTGGTCCTGAATATTCTCGCGCGTCGCGCTGCTCATCCCAAGGATCAACGGCGTCCAATCCAAAATAAACGCCGTCTGTTTCAACGTACAAGGCGGCTATCATTTGACAATTAGCCGGTCGGTTGGGTTTTGCCAGTCTCCACCCAAAGTCTCTAGGCTGCTCATGGCTTCGTCATGTGTCGCGCCGATCAAGATCACTCTCACAAGCGTCCCGTCTGCGTTCTCTTCGAAAACAATCGTCTGTCCAACCTCGGCTTGGTCGGTCCATTTCAGGGCGTCGCCAATCTTCATCTGATGCGTATTCATTGGGGCCTCCGCTAGAAAAACGGCAGGACCGGAGCCCTGCCAAGGTTGATTACTGCCAGCGGACGGTGACTGCGACATTCGATGTCGTCTCCACTCCGGCAGCGGACATGGCTTTCGGCAAGAACGTCTCGCCATCCGCTTGGTCGTAGTGCTCTGCGTCGGTGTCCGTCCATGCAAGGAATTCGGATCGCACGACTTGACCGAGGTATTGCGCCGTTTCGGGAGCCCATTCGCCAGTCTCTGCGTCGGCGCTGACTGCGAAGTGGTGCATCTTAACTGCGCGATTAGGGTGGGTTGTCATCTGTCTGTCTCCGCCCCTGAGTTCCGCGAGGCGCCGGGATCAGCCTGTTGCTGATATGGTCAATATACACGATCTTTCATGTTGGTCAACAATAAATTATAAAATATTTCACAAAATATATCTTGCGTTTGCGCAAAGTATTTGTTAAAAAATTGTCAATAGGATATGCCCGCATCACATGTGGGAGTGACGATGAAGGATAATCTTGTGGACGAAGGAAAGCATCAAATAGACGAGTGGTTGAAAAAAACCGGCATGAAGGAAAGCAGGCTTGGCCTGCTCGCCTGTGCCAATCCCAGAGCCGTCGCAAATATTCGATCAGAAGGCGCTACCCTCAAGAACTTCCGCAAGGTTCTTGAATACATCGAAGCCAACCCGGACGGTGAATAATGCCCAAACCAGGACACGTATACGTCATGCGCGTTGACGAAGAACGCGTAAAAGTGGGCTATTCAGTCGATCCTAGCAGGCGGTTGAAAGAAAGCGATTGCTCAGCCCTTATCTATGCTTCTGAATGGCTCAGCGACGCCACCACTGTGGAGAGGGCCGCGTGCTGGATCTTGAAAAATGACGGTATTCGGTTCGTCAAGAGGGAGACGTTTGAGTGTTCGTCAGACGTGGCAGTGAGCGCCATTAAAGCGGCATCCACGATGATTGAGCGTGGAGAGATGCCCATGGCGTTCTCAGGAAAGCCAAGCAAGCCCATCAAATTCGAGGTGGACAAGGGTTTGGAAGATGATCTGGACGCATGGATTATGAGCCAAACGGTTCCTCCTAGTCGGTCCAAAGTGGTTGAGATTGCCCTTAGTGAGTTTCTGGCAAACACTACAAACTGACGGTCTCACAGAAGACCATCTATAATTACACGGTGCCGAAAGGCTCAAAGAAGAAACCGGCCAGGAAGCTGGCCACGGAATAATGGAGGCATCATGCCGGAGCTATACACTATCGATGATGTTCCAGCCTGGATGATTGATCGCGGCATTGGTCACATCGTTGCAGGTCAAGGCCTTGGCAGTGGATGGGCGCAATGGGCGTGCGGAACGCAATTACCTTACGGAAACGATGACATCCTGAAAGATGTTCCGAAACGCATTTGCAAGAAGTGTCGTGCTGAACTTGCAAGACATCGAAGTGATTTTCTGAAAACGCAGAAAGTATGAGTGGGAGGCGACATGTGCAAGGCAACCAAGGAGAGACTTGAGGCCATGATTAGCGCCAAGCCACGAGCGAAAGAGCAGGCAGGGTTTTTTGATGATGCCGGTGATTTTGTGCGTGGCCCGTTTTATTCGGCGATGCTTGGCAAGCAGATCGTGGCCTTGGTTGGATCAAGAGGCTATCGGCAAGATATCGGGTATTACATATCACGCCAGCATGCGGTCGATGGCGCTAAGAAGTTGCAGAC
>TARA_R110000824_G_scaffold100539_1_pt1 | contig 24266 bp, 31 predicted proteins | sample TARA_R110000824 | Tara Oceans TARA_R110000824 (sample SAMEA4397747) | marine metagenome | biome: Polar Biome; feature: [MES] marine water layer (ENVO:01000295) within the mesopelagic zone...; material: water (ENVO:00002006), including particulate matter (ENVO:01000060) such...
ATAATAGATATGTTTCAAATAGCTTATGATACAGACAAAAAGCTGCCTTCTGTATATAAGCAAGGTGCAAGCTCTATGAGATTTGATATTGTGCATGATAGCTCAGATCATAATCGTTGGAGTAAGCAGCCCATTAAAACAGTTGCTACAAGTAGAGAGATTGAAATATACGAATTTTGTCTTTTTTACTTAGGCCCATTGATGAGTGTAGATGAGAGAAAACTTGTTTGGGCCAGAACTTTGAATGCTCCTTGGCATTGGATAGGTAAAAATATTCTTCATTGTTCCCGTCATACTGCAAAAAAGAGATATTTAGAGGTTATTCGTATGCTTAGAATGAGAGTGTCAATCAGTGAGGAGCTTATGAAAAAGCTCCCCAGGATTTAATAAGTATATTAAAATTAATATTCCTCTGTTAATTTAAATTCTACTGTTAAGGTGTCATCACCATAAGTATTAAGCTGCCTTCTAGCAAAACACATTGCCTCGTAAAACTGTCCAAGGTCATAACAATTTTCTTCAAAAACAATTTTCTTTGTTATTTTTGGTTTTTTATAATCCAAATGTTTTTGTTTTTTGTTGTCATAATAACTTTTTATAGTTTCAGTTTTTGTTATTTTTACATTATCAAAGTTTATAGTCATTGTTATTTGTCCTCCCTACTTCTAATACTCCATTCTATATCTTTTAATTCTTCATCTTCAGATATTAGCTTGCCTTCACCTTGAAATTCACTAGCAAGCTCACAATCCGACATATCGTTAATGTTTAAGTCAGTGCCATCAAAATAATTATCGGGCAGCTCCCATGTAGTTTCTTTTGTTTTTATTACTGTTAGTCTCATTGTTATTTGTCCTCCGTTGTTGTTTGTTGTTTAATATCGTAAATATTAAATAATGCGTTAGATAAGTCGTTTTTATTTAACATGTTATTTGTCCTCCTTTGCAAATCGTAATTCATCAAAATCTTCTATTTCGTCATCTTCTATATGAAAACCCATAGACAATATTTTTTCTTCTGGTGTAATACATACAGACAAAGGTAAATAACCAATGCCACAATTTAAAATTTTAAGTGCGTCAGTCTGATATGGATTATCACTATGAATTAAATGATCTTTAAGTTTATATCCTAAATTTAAAACATCTTCTCTATCAGATAAATACCAATCCCAAAATCGTTCTCTATCTACTTCTATAATTTTTATATTTTCCATTATTTATTCTCCTATTTTATTTTTGTTTAAAAAATCTTGAACTCTTTCTTGCGTGTATATGTGACAAGCTAACAAAAAATTGTATTCGTTAGATTTATCTTTTTTTAAATCGTCAATGATATTATCAAGATCAAGAATTTCAGATAGTTCCTCGATTATATCTATTGCTTCATCAAGTTTGTCTTGCATTGATTTTTGTTTCATTGGTCCCCCGTTTTTACAATTAAAATAAATTTGCCAATATGTATTTCATTCTTGTCACAATCAATAAAACATTCATCATCTATTTCAGAAAAATCTAATGGGTTGTACATTGTATTTTTCATAAGATTATCGTACACATCATTCATAAAGTCTTTTATATTACTCATTGTTAACCCCCTTTATTAGTTTTATTAATTCAATGATTAGTTCCTTGGTGCCTAAAATAATTATGTAGGCAAAAATAAAGACCATGGCCCCCAATAGGAATTGCGGGCCTGGGTCCAGGTTTATTGTTGTTAGCAGCTCAACCATTTAGGGCCTCACTAAAATCATCTTCATAATAATCTTGAGACATGCAATAGAACTGATCTGGGTCAATTTTGAAAAATCTATAATCAGTCAATCCACCCCTTGCGTCAGCTCCATTATGTATTGAAAGAGCTATAATTGGATTTTCCCATATATCACCGCAAGTCAGGTATTGAATATCTTGTGATAAACAATTGTCAAAATTGTATGTATATGTGCAATCGATTTCTCGATCAAAATATACATATTCTTGCATAAACTGTTCAACGTCATGCCAGGTATTTGATCTGCCATCTCTATTATCAAGTCCATGCCATTTATCTTCATTAATCCAATCATTAAGCTGCTTGGTCAAATCTGGTAAATATTCACAACTTTCTGATAAATGATGAAATAATGATTTTGTGATAATATCATCATCTTTTGTCAGATATTCTTCATTTTCAAAATCAATTAATGTTTTTTTCTGGTTATGCTGCCAGTGGCGGCCATCATCACCACCACTATCAAGGAAATGTGTTCCAGTGTTTTCAGTTAACATTTCATATATTGCTTGATTAGTTGTATTACTCATTGAACCCCCTTATTGTTTAAATTTGTGTAAATTAATGAATCATAATTTATAGGACCACCCAAACGATCTAACAAAAACATATGTAAATATTTTGAAGTGGTCCTGCTGTAATTATAATATTCTTGATCTAAAAAAGTTTCTGTTACACCAAAGTTTGAACTGTCATAAATTGTTTTAGCAATTAAAGTTTCATAACTTTGAAAATATTCGACCTTATTGCCTTCTGGTGTTTTAGTCTGAATTATAAATTGATTAGGAACTACATTTCCTCTTGGACTTTTCATATTAATTACTTTCATTGCAACCCCCTTTCAATTGCTCATTAAGTTTTATTAATTTACTTTCTAAGTGGTTAAGTCTTTCAACGTCATCAGCTGAATAGCTTGTATTATCAAACATCCAATAAATGTCATTGATCTGCTTTTGAACTTGTTTAATTTGTTCGATCATTGTTATTTTCCTCTATTAATGTTCTGATCTTATAGATCATATTGACCTTTTAGGTCATAATATAATATATGTCAATAGCATAATAAAAAAAAATATTGGACATTTTGCCCCGAATAAGCTTTAAATCTTGATATAATTGCAAATCATTGCGTTGATTTAATAAAACATGGTAGGCAGGCCCCAATCTAAAATTTTTTGTGAGAGCCTCACAAGATCATCAAACTATACTAAACAATGTAGAGCCAAAGGCTACTTGATGAAGTCAGGCCATTATCGTTGCAAAAATCATGGCGGATATAGTGATTGGAACGCAAAGACTAAGCAAGGCAAGTTTAAGGCCCTTAGAAATTTAAGATCATTAAAACATTTATCAGATGAAGAAATTAGAACTAAATACATCATTGAAAGAGAAAATCCTTGAGCAATTAAGCCTGGGAGTGAATTTAACTAAAATATGTAATGACAAAACCATGCCTAGTTTAACAACTGTTTATAAGTGGTGTAGAGAATATAAAGAGTTTGGTGAAGAAGTTGCTGAATGTAGAAGATTAGGCTGCCAAACATGGCTCGATACTGCAATGAATGAATTAGACAAGAAAGACGTACCACCCAATCAAATACCATTTTTAAGAGAGAAGTTATATATGGCCCGTTGGATGGCTTCTAAATTGTTGGGAGCTTACGGGGATCGGCAAGAAATAAAACAAAGTGGGGACAGTTCATTGACTATTAAATGGGAGGTACCAATTGACCCCAGCTCAACGCATACGGACGGACGGCCCCTCACGAGTGATGGAGTTCAAAGCAATCAAACAACCCTAGAAGGAAAGCAAGCCTAGTATCTGGTGTATGGCCTCAAGTATTGACGGGATAAGATCCCGTAGCATTAATTTTTGGCAGTTTTTGGGCATGGCACACCCCGAGAAAATGGCCCCAGTTTTTTATATATATATATCCCGAACTCAAGGTACCTAGATGGATGATGATTTAAAAGATTTAATTGCAATGGTGTTTTACGACAACGGCACAAAGAGTGTGTTCATAAACATCACTGGCTTTAGAAATAACATGCACGGCAAAGATGTGTCTGAATGGATATTAGAAACATTAAATATTGAGCAACTAGAATTTGGTGATGAAAAACCAACGATGCACTAATGGAAATAACTATTCCTTACAGCCCAAGAGAGCTGCAACAAGAGATACACACAAACTTAGCTAAATACAGATGGGCCGTACTATCTATACATAGACGAGCTGGCAAGTCTGTATTGTGTATAAACGAGCTAATAAAACGTGCTTTAACAAACACCATGTGGAACCCACGGTACGCATACATCGGCCCAACTTATAAACAAACAAAGTCAATTATATTTGACTATTTAAAATACTATGCTGGTGTCATACCTGGAACGAAGTTTAACGAACAAGAACTTAGTTGTTTGTTTCCAACGGGTGCCAAAATTACACTTCTTGGATCTGAAAATCCAGACAGCTTGAGGGGTAATTATTATGATGGAATCATTGTTGATGAGTATGCACAGGTCAATCCAAGATTATTTCCTGAAATAATTCGACCAGCATTATCTGACCGAAAAGGTTTTTGTTACTTTGTGGGAACACCACAAGGTATGAGCAATGATTTCTATGCTAAGTACCAGCACGGACTCAAAGATAAGACTTGGTACACAAAGATTGCTAAAGCATCTGAGACTGGCATAGTCGATCAGGAAGAACTAGATGCAGCCCTAGATTTGATGGGGCAAAAAAAGTACAGACAAGAGTTTGAATGTGATTGGGTTGCTTCAATAGAAGGAGCCATATACGGAGATGTCATAGAAAAAATAGAACAAAAAGGACAAGTAGGCCGTGTACCTTATGATGCTACCTACCCCGTATCAACGGCCTGGGATATAGGAATATCAGACAAAACAACGATTATATTTTTTCAACAAGTTGGAAGATCAATACAAATTATAGATTATTACGAAAACAGTAATGAAGGACTGCCACACTACATCAGTGTGATTAACAAGAAAGATTACGTTTACAAGGATCATTATGGGCCTCACGACCTGGAACAACGTGAGTTTACAAATGGAAAATCAAGACGTGAGATTGCATACGAACTTGGTTTACGATTTAAGATAGTACCAAAACTGAGCATAGAGGATGGGTTGCACTATACGCAGTTGCTACTCAATAGATGCTGGATAGACATGGATAGTTGCAAGAAACTGTTAGATGCCTTGAGGAACTATCACCGTAAGTTTAATGACACCTTGCAAACCTTTAATGCAAAGCCCGTACATGACTGGAGTTCACACGCAGCAGATAGCATGAGAACATTGGCTGTTGGCTTGCAAGAATTAAAAAACGAAGAGCAAATACCACAACAATTTGCTGACAATAACTACAACCCGTTAGGAATACAATGAGTAGAATATTAAGCCCCAAAATGAATATGCCACCTCCCCCAAAACAAGTTATACCGTTGACACCCATTGGATCTGTTGCAAAAGAAGATCCTGATGCACAACGAAAAAGACGTGGCAAAAAAGCAACTATATTGACATCAAACAGTGGATTGCAAAACAAAGATGAAGATTCTTATAAACCATCATTACTAGGATAATACTATGGCTAAACCAGGACTTTATGCAAACATACATGCAAAACGAAAAAGAATTGCAGCTGGATCAGGTGAGAAAATGAGAAAAGTAGGATCACCAGGTTCACCAACTGCTGCTAATTTTAAACGAGCTGCAAAGACTGCAAAGAAACCAAAGAAAACTTTATTAGGATAATAGCATGAAAAAACCATTAAAAGGCAAACAAAAAAAACTTGATGCAAATAAAAACAACAGAATAGATAAACAAGACTTTGTGCTATTAAGAAAAAAACCAAAGAAAACATTATTAGGATAAGGAGAATATTATGGCACCAATGGGCAAAGGAACATACGGATCTACTAAAGGTAGACCACCAGTAAAAAAGAAAAAGAAAAAAAAGAATAAATAAAAATGGCTCTAAAAAAACATCAGAGTCCTTCTGGTGGATTAAACGCAGCTGGTAGAAAACATTTTGGAGTTAAAGCTCCAGTAAACAAAGGAACTAATCCAAGACGTGTTTCATTTGCAGCACGGTTTGCTGGAATGAAAGGGGCTATGAAAAAACCAGATGGTAGTCCTACACGAAAAGCATTGGCATTAAAAAAATGGGGTTTCGGTAGTGTTGCTGCTGCACGAAACTTTGCAAACAAAAATAAGAAATCATAATTAAGGAGAATACTATGAGTGGAATAATCGGAGGAGGTCGTAACCCAGCACCAGTCAAAATGACACCAACAGTGCAAACGACTAAAACTCAAGACATGGCACAAGATGTTCAGGCTGCTAAGAAAAAGAAAAAGCCAGGACAATCTTCATTGATTGAAACAACATCAATGGGCCTTGGTGGTGACGCACCAACATACAAGCCAACCCTATTAAGCTAATATGAAAAACAAAAACGCAGAAATGCTTGTAAACCGTTTTGCTTCATTAAGAACAAATCGGTCAACATGGGAAAGCCATTGGCAAGAAATAGCTGATTACATGTTGCCTCGTAAAGCTGACATCACAACACAACGAACTCGTGGTGATAAAAGAACTGAGGTTATATTTGATGGTACAGCTATTCATGCATTAGAACTATTGAGTTCTAGTCTGCACGGTATGTTGACTAACTCAGCTACTCCATGGTTTACATTAGCCTACAAGGATCTTGCTCTATCTGAAGATGACGAGGCTAGAGAATGGCTAGACTCAGTAACTGAGGATATGTATGTTGCTTTTAATCGTTCAAACTTTCAACAAGAAATCCAAGAGCTATACCAAGATTTAATATCCTTTGGTACGTCAGCTATGTTTGTATCAACAGACGAAAAAAATCTAATACGTTTTAACACTAGACACGTTAAAGAAATATTTATTTCTGAAAATGCAAAAGGTGAAGTTGACACAGTGTTTAGACATTTCACAATGAATGCACGATCAGCATTTGAATTATTTGGTGAAGCAGTTGGGCCAGGTATATTTAACAAATACAAAAAAGATTTAGATGCAGATGTAAACATTTTGCATGTGGTTATGCCACGAGATACTTATGATGCATCAAAAGAAGATGCAGCTAACATGCCATTTAAGTCATGTTATGTAGATCCTGATGATGTTCACATGATTAACGAAGGTGGTTTCAAAGAGTTTCCATACGTTGTGCCACGTTATCTAAAAGCAAGTTATGAAATTTATGGAAGATCCCCATCCATGAATGCACTCCCTGACGTTAAGATGTTAAACAAAATGTCTGAAGTAACAATCAAGGCTGCACAGAAACAAATTGATCCTCCCCTTATGGTTCCTGATGATGGCTTTATGTTACCAGTCAGGACAGTGCCAGGTGGTTTAAACTTCTACCGTTCAGGATCAAGAGATCGTATAGAGCCATTACAGATTGGAGCTAACAATCCAGTTACTGTAAACATGATACAAGATAGACAGCTTGCAATACAAAAAACATTTTATGTAGATCAGTTGTTGTTATCTCAAGGTGGTCAAATGACAGCAACAGAAGTATTACAACGTAACGAAGAAAAAATGAGATTACTAGGACCAGTCTTAGGTCGATTGCAATCAGAACTATTACAACCCCTTATTGAACGAGTGTTCAATATTTTAATGAGAGCTGATGTGTTTAGACCAATGCCCGATATATTAACCAATCAAACAATAGACATTGAATACGTTAGTCCACTTGCCAAAGCACAAAAATCAGGAGACTTAAATTCTGTAATGCGTGGCATAGAAATCTTTGGATCAATGTCTCAATTTGCACCAGTTTTGGATTACTTAGACTCAGATGGGTTAGTTAAGTATGTCCAAAAAATGTTGGGTTTACCAGCACGGATTATTAAATCTGATGCTGAAGTAGCTCAAGTAAGACAACAACGACAAGAACAACAACAACAAGCTATGGAGCAACAACAAGCAGTTGAAGCAGCAAAAGCTGCTGGATCTGCTGCACCGATGCTCAAAGCTGTTGAAGAACAACAATAAGGAGAAACACTATGGCTGATGAGCAACAAAATCAGAACCAAGAAGATCAAGCAAAAGAACAACAAGAAAAGTTAAACGATTTAATTAAAACTTATAAACTTACATTTGAAAGTGAACACGGAGCAACAGTCTTAGAAGATTTACAAAGACGTTGCCATTTGTTTAGCACAACCAATGTTAAAGGTGACTCACATGAGTCTGCTTTTATGGAAGGTCAACGTGCAGCAATTCTGTTTATTATTCAGATGTTGAATAGGAAAATATAATGGAAGAATTAAAACAATATTTTTTACTATGGTGGAATGCAGATAAGAAAATAAAAATTATCTCAGCTGCTGTCGTATTAATTTTAATTTATTTAATCATAACATAAGGAGACAACTATGTCAGAAGATCAGGTAACGGCTGTCGAAGAACAAAGCCAACCGTCTGAGTCAACTGCAACAGAAACTCCAGTAGTAACAACTGAAGAAACAGTTGCAAACTGGAGAGACAGTTTACCAGAGGAACTAAAAACAAACGCATCACTAGAAAAATTTAGTGACGTATCAACATTAGCAAAAAGTTACATCAATGCTGAGTCAATGATTGGCAAAGACAAGATGGTAATACCAGGAGCTAATACAACTGAAGATGAATGGAACGACATTTACGATAAATTAGGTAGACCGTCAGATCCCAATGCTTATGAACTAACAGCAGAAGTTGGTGAAGGTGAACAAATTGATGAACAATTGATGAGTAGTTTTAAAGAAACAGCTCACAAACATGGATTGTCACCAGCACAAGCACAAGGACTGCTTGATTATTATAATAGCATATCAAGTCAATCAATGGTTGATTTAGAAAACAATGCTGTACTAGCACAAGAACAAAGCCAAAGAGAACTGCGTGAAGAATGGGGCCGAAGTTATGATGACAATCTTAACAAAGCATCAACCGTTGGAAAACAATTCTTTGGTGAAGATGTGTTTGGTATGCAATTAGCAGATGGATCAAAGCTCGGAGATAATCCAGCATTAATTAAAGGTCTATCAAAAATGGCAAGCATAGTATCAGAAGATGTATTTGCTGGAGACAAAGACTCAGCTGCATCAAGTGCTAACATGCAACAACAGATTAACGACTTAACTGCACCTAACAGCCCGTATTGGAACAAGATGGATCCTCAACACGATGCAACGGTGCAAAAAGTTTTGGCCTTACGATCAATCGTAACTGGCTAACAAGATTTGGAACAACTGGTTTACCAGCTCCAAAAGACAATAGGACAGACTATCAGCTACCAGCTGTAAAATGCAAGACAACCCCACTGGGATAATTGGCTGAAACATTAATCTTAACTTAAACACGAAAGGACTTAATTATGAGTTCAGAAATCACAACTGCGTTTGTCGAACAGTATTCGTCAAATGTAGCTATGTTAGCTCAACAAATGGGAAGCCGTTTGAGAGCTGCTGTGGATGTGGAAAACGTAACAGGTAAGAATGCATTTTTTGATCAAGTTGGCGTAACAGCTGCTGTTCAAAGAACATCAAGACATGCAGATACACCTCAGATCGATACACCACACTCACGAAGAAGATTGAGTTTGTCCTCTTACGAATGGGCAGACTTGGTGGACGATCAGGACAAAGTAAGAATGTTGATAGATCCAACGAGCAATTACGCTAAGGCAGCTGCGGCAGCCATGGGACGTTCAATGGATGATGTTATCATTTCTGCTTTACAAGGATCAGCACAAGCTGGAGTAGCTGGAGCAACTGCTGTTGCATTACCATCTACATCTAAGTTTGCAACATCTAACCAGTCTGACGGACTAACAATTGCAAAACTAATTGCAGCTAAAAAGTTCTTTGACTTGAATGACGTTGATCCTTCAATTGCCAGATACGTTGTATGTGGAGCAACTCAGATTGCTGATTTACTTGGTACAACTCAAGTAACATCAAGTGATTTTAACACAGTCAAAGCTCTTGCAGCTGGTGATATTGATACTTTTATGGGTTTCAAATTCATCTTGTCTAATAGACTAAACTTTGACGCAACAAATACGGATGACAGACTAGCTTTTGCTTTCACTCAAGACAGCATCAAATTAGGCGTTGGTAAAGATATCACTGCTAAAATTGATGTTCGTGCTGACAAATCTTATGCCACACAAGTTTACACTTGTATGGACATAGGTGCTGTAAGAATGGAAGAAAATAAAGTATTCCAAATTCCGTGTGATGAATAATAGATAGGAGAATATAATTATGGGTACTAAAAACTCAGACTTAGTAGCTAACTTTGAAGCTGCTCCTCAGGTGGCAAATAGTGCTGCTCTTTTACACGGAGTTGTTCGTGTAGCTCAGGGTACTATTGCACTTGCTGCTGGAGATTCAGATGACAATGATATTGTTATGCTGGCTCCAATACCAAGTAATGCTGTTATATCTCAACTATTTGTTGGATCTGACACATTAGGTGGATCGTGTACTTTCAATCTTGGAATCTACACTTCTGCTGGAGTAGTAAAAGACGAAGATGTATTTGCAACTGCCGTAGCTGACGCTGGGGCAATGGCAGATGTTCGTTTTGAAGCTGCTAACATCAACACTGCTGGGCAAAAACTTCACGAATTGGCTGGAGATACAACAGATCCAGGTGGATATTACTATGTGGCTGCAACTATGCAAGCTGCTGGTGGTACTGCTGGTGATATGTCGTTCAACATCAATTACGTTGTTAACTAAGCACTAAGCAAAAAGTATCGGGGCAGTCTTTACTGCCCCTTTACTATAATTTAATTTTTTAAAAAATCAGAAATAATATCAGATAAAATATTCATTTTTCTGTTCATTTCTTTTTCTAGGTAAGGATCTTTTTTTAGAACCTTTTTTGATTTGATTTTTGTTTTTGATTTTTTCATATTATCACCTCCTTTCACCCTATTATAACATATGGGTTTTTGGATTTTGGTGATCTGAAGCACAAATCAATGACTTAGCAAAACACACACATTGATTTTATTTAATAAAAAAAAATAAAAAAAAGCTTTTTTTAATTTTAGCTTAAAAAAAATAAAAAATAATTTTAGGAAAAATTTATGACTTCTCAAGTTGACATAGCCAACGGAGCTTTAAATCAAATCGGAGCTTCAACTATTATAAGTCTGTCTGATGACAGCAAAAATGCACGCATGATTAATCAACGATATGACATGGTAAGAGACCGTGTGTTTCGTGAACATCCATGGAATTGTTTATTAAAACGTGCAACGATTGCAGCAGACACGGCAACACCTGAGTATGAATATTCATACCAGTACACATTGCCAGCTGATTGTATTCGATTGTTAAAAACATTTGAAATGCAAGATGATGTTGATTTTAAAGTCGAAGGCAGAAAAATTGTTTCTGATGCTGAGACTATGAAGATTTTATATGTGGCAAGAATTACAGACACCACACAATACGACACAAGTTTAATTGAAACGCTAACAGCTGCACTAGCAGCAGATATTGCTTATGGCATAACTGGATCAACAACAATGATTCAGATTATGGAAGAACGATATAAAGAAAAATTAAAAGATGCTCGATTTGCAGATGCTACCGAAGGTATGCCAGACGAATTGGACTCTGATTATCCGTTTATTGCATCGAGGTTTTAATGGCTAGATCTGCCTACCCTTACACCAGTTTTACTGGTGGAGAACTGTCTAAAGATTTGGATGGTCGAATTGATTTAGAAAAGTACAAAGTAGGATGTAAGACAATTGAGAATATGATTGTCTATCCTCACGGAGTAGCATCAAGACGACCAGGCACAAAGTTTATTGCCGAAGCCAAACGTGGAACTAATGGTACAGCTCACAGACTTATACCGTTTGAGTTTTCAACGACACAAACATATATGCTTGAGTTTGGTGATGAGTATGTACGTTTTTTTAAAGACAACGGCATCATTACAAAAACTGGTTTAAACATATCAGCTATTACCAAAGCCAATCCAGGTGTAGTGACATCAGCTACTCACGGACTAACAGCTGGTGACTATGTTATATTAGATGGCATAGTTGGCATGACAGAATTAAATGGCCGACAATTTAGGGTTGGCACAGTTGGATCATCAACTACATTTCAACTATTAAATACTGACGGAACTAATTTTAATACAACATCATTAACAACGTATGCATCAGGAGGTGTAGTTTATCCAATTTATCAAATAACATCACCTTATCCATTTAGTGTGTTGCCTGATCTTAAATTTGCACAATCAGCCGATGTTATGTATATCACACATCCATCGTATGCTATTCGTAAACTATCAAGAACTGCCCATACTTCATGGACATTTTCAACACCAACATTAACAACTGGAACTGATTTTATTGTATCAGCTATCACACAAGCTAATCCTGGAGTTGTATCTACAATATTAAATAATGGTTTAGTCAAAGGTGATTTTATAACTTTTACTGGTATTGGAGGTATGACAAACATAAATGGTGTTGTTCATAAAGTAGGAGAGTTAAAAAATAAAATTACAATTAGTGGAATTACTAAAGCTAACCCTGGAGTAGTAACTACATCAGCAGCTCATGGATTGATAGCTGGTGATAGTTTTGATATTACAGATGTTGTTGGTATGACACAATTAAATGGTAATTCATTTAAAGTTGGAACAGTGCCATCTACAACTACATTTCAATTGCAAAACGGCAATGGTATTAATATTGATACAACTGATTACACAACATTTGTTTCAGGTACATTAACTGGGCCAGATCAACATTTTGTATTGCAAGATAAAGATGGTACAGACATTGACACATCAAGTTATAGTTCATTTAGTGGATCAACAGGTACAGTTACAAAACTAAACAACCCAGTATTAAACTTAGGCACAAACAACTATCCATCGTGTGTGTCATTTTTTGAACAACGATTGGTCTTTGCAAACACGAATAACAATCCACAGACAATATGGTTTTCACAGTCTGGTGATTACGAAAACTTTACAGAAGGCACAGATCCAGATGATGCAATGAATTTTACCATTGCTAGTAACAAAGTTAATGCCATACGTTATTTAGCTGCATCACGATCATTATTAATTGGTACAACGGGTGCAGAATTTTTAGTAACAGGATCAGATAGTGTTAATGGACTATCCCCTACTAACATTAATATTCGTAAACAATCAGCTTATGGTAGTGCCAACAAAGATGCTATTACAGTTGGCAACCTTGTGTTGTTTATACACCGTGCCAAACGTAAGATACGAGAACTAACATATAACTATGATAGTGATAATTACATTGCACCTGATCTTACGGTATTAGCCGATCACATAACTGATAGTCTGGTTACTGACTTTGCATACCAACAAGAGCCAGCATCTATATTGTGGGTAGTACGAACTGATGGTGTGTTAGCTGGATTAACATATCAACGAACTGAAAATGTTATAGCCTGGCATAGACATATCTTAGGAGGACTAGCTGATACTGGTAAACAAACAGTTACGAAAAAATTATCATTTACAGCATCTTCATCAACCATTGATAGTAATCAAATTTCAATTACATCACACGGATTTTCTACTGGTGATGTTGTGTCATATTACACTGACTCAAATCCTATTGGTGGATTAAGACAAGATGTTTTTTATTATGTTATAAGAGTTGATGCTAACACGGTTAGTCTAGCAATTACATCAGCTGATGCAACAGCTGGAACAGCAGTTAGTTTGACATCTGTTACTGGTTCAACAACACAATATTTTTATAAAGAAGTAAACAAAAGAACAAGCACGTTTTGGTCAGAATTACATGGTTTTGGTGATGGAGATACAGTATTTTATACAGCATCATTAATTGCTAATAAATTTACTGGGTTGGAAATAGAAACTCCTTACAGAGTTATAACAGTTGATGGTAACTCTTTTAAATTAATTCATCAATATGATTTTGAAGATTTTAAAAAATCAGGATTAAATTATATTAATACTAACTATGTTGCCGTTGGAACAATTAGTACGACAGCAACAACTCATAAATGGTTAACTAACGCAAAAGTAAAAACCATTGCAACTATACCAACTGATAATGCAGAAGATGAGTTGTATATGATTATTGAACGATATGTAAACGGTGCAACTGTTAATTATGTTGAATTTATGACACCGTTTGATTATGGAAACAATCAAGATGATGCATTTTATGTTGATAGTGGATTAACGTATTCTGGTGGCAAGACAACATCTATAACTGGAATACATCATTTAGAAGGTGCATTGGTCAATGTATTAGCAGATGGTGCAACGCATACAGATGAAACAGTATCATCTAGTGGAATTACATTAAATCATTTAGCAGAAAAAGTGCATGTAGGATTTAATTATAAGTCTGTATTGCAAACCATGAGAATAGAATCAGGTGCAGATGATGGCACAGCTCAAGGCAAGACTAAACGTATTCATGGTGTAACAGTTAGATTAAATGATTCACTTGGATGTAAAGTAGGCCCAGATTTAAAAAACTTAGAAACAATACCATTTCGTAATTCATCACTACCAATCTCATCTCCTATCCCATTGTTTACGGGTGATAAGGATGTTGAGTTTAGAGGTGACTATGAAAAAGATGGACATGTAGTTGTCGTGCAAGATCAACCATTACCATTGAACTTAGTAGCATTGTTTCCAAGACTAAATACATTTGATGCATAATTATAGAATTGAACCATTTCAATCAGCACATGCTGATAAAATTATTTCAATTGGTGAATTTGAAAATTCATCAGTAGATTATCCAACAGATGCACTTGAAACAAAAGATGCATGGACAGGTTTTCATAATGATCAACCAATCGTTTGTGGTGGCATCAACCCTATATGGGAAGGTGTTGCTGACGTTTGGATTATTATGAAAAAAGGTTCAAACAAACATAAATTTTTTATGCTGAAAAACATAAAAGAAAAATTTGAAGAAACAATAACAAAACGTAATTATCATCGTGTCCAGGCAGTAGTTCGATCTGATTTTACTCACGGACTACGATTTGCTAAATGGTTTAACATGACATCAGAAGGTGTAATGAAAAAATATGGACCAGATGGCAAAGATTACATCATGGTAGCAAGGATTAAATAACATGGCAGCAGCAACAGTGATGGCATTTTCTCAGATACAAGCTGGGAGACAAGCACAACGAGTAGCAAACTACAATGCACAGCTTTATGAAATGGATGCAGTTAATGCAGAAAATGAGGCCATTGTCGTACAGCAAAAAGCACAATTAGAAAAAACAAGATTAAGAGATCAATTCGAAGGTGTCCAGGGTGATGTCCGAGTTGGTTTTGCTGGAGGTGGTGTCGATCTTGGATCAGGAACTGTATTAGAAATATTAGAACAAAACCAAGAACAATTTGAAATAGATGAAAATTTAATTCAATACAATGCAAACATAGAAAAAGCTAATTTACAAAATCAAGCTGGCCGTTCACGATTTCAAGGTGCAGCCTCTATACAACGTGGCAAGTATGCTAAATATGGATCAAGGCTTGGAGCAGCTTCTACCTTGCTTGGTGCTGCTTCAACTGCTGGAATGATAGGATAAAACATGGCTATAAAATTATATAAATCACAAGTTAATGTTTCAAAACAACAATCGTCTGTTCCAACTGCTAAGTTAGAGGGGGATTTTGGACAAGCTGTGTTTCGAGGTCAACAACAATTGTTAAATACAACAATGCAGATTGAACAACGACACCGATCAATGCAAGAAGATAAAGATGTTATTGAACAAACAACTAAATACAATGAGGATCTTAATGAAATTGTTGTTAATCATAATAAATTAAATAATTATGATGAAGGCATGATGTCGTATGAAACGGCTACCAATGAATTATTAACAAACACAACTGCAAATATAAAAAACAACAATGTAAAAAGACGTGTTGAAGAACACGCATTAAGACACAACAGTGCATATAAAATTGATATTGGTAAAAACATTAGAACAAACAATACTAAAATATTTAAAGATTCATTAGATCTTAAAAAGAATGAGTCATTTAATACAATATTAACTAGCAATCCAGCATTGCAAACTCAAATGCGTGATGAATTATTTATAGGACCAAACAGTTTTTATAATCAAGAATTAAATGCTGGAACTTTAGCAGCTGGTGTTACTGAAGAAACTTATAACCAATCATTGCAAGATCAATATGAAACAGCAGAAGCTAATTACTTAATAATATCTGATGTTAATAAATTTTTAACAAACGATCAAAAAGGCATTTATAATAATTTAGATCCATTAACATTAATACCTTTAAGAAATAAAGCACAAGTTGCATTAAATAAATTAAATACAAAAAATAATATTAATACAACAAATGAAACAAATGATATTAAATTTCAAATAAATAATATTGAAGATTTTATAAATTCTGATGTAATGCCTAATCCTGATGAAGTTTCAAATCTTTTAGTAAGAGCTAAAAAACACAATGTATTATTAAAATCTTTAAATAAATCTAATTTAGATAATGAAATTGCAAAATTAAATAACACTTTTGAAGTTTTAGCTCATTCTTTTAAATTTAAACAAAAACCCATAGAAGAAATTATAGATGAAAAAAATAAATTAGATTTAAAAATAAAAATAACTCAGGGAACTGATAAAATAAATTTATTAGATGTTCATAAAAAAGAATCCTTAGAAAAATTAGAAGCATACAGAGAAGCAAATGAAGATACTAATTTATTAGAAGTTGGCTCACAAGCTGGTTTATTAGTAAAATATCAAAATGATGAAGGAGAAACAATACAATCATTAACAGAAATAGATTTTAGTCAACCAACAGAAAATATTGCAAAAGATTTAGCTGTTCGTACTAATCAAGCTATATTAATTGCTAGTCCTGATGGTTTAAATAAAGATGTTCCTCAATATTTAACTGAAAATGAAAGAAACGATTTAGTTGAAAAATTACAAAACGGAACCATGCAAGATTATCAAAATATTATTGCTAATATAGCTTTTGTAAGTGGTGATAATGCTCCAGTTGCTTTTGATGAATTATCTTTAATAAATTATACTGGTTTATCTCAAATTGGATATTTATACACACAAAATGGTAATAAATTTGATTCTAATTTAAACAATGCAATAAACGCAATGGTTAAAATGCAAGATCCAAATGTTAAAAACAGATTGGCTAAATTTAATCCTTTAGATGATGGCCATATAAATAATCAATTATTGTTTGAAACTATACATAATCATATAGGGCAATTTGTAAAAAATCCTATTTATGGAACATCTAATTCTTATCAAAAATTTAGTGAAGCAACAGAATTAATTTTTAAAGGTAAAATTATTCTATCAGATATATATCAACAAGATTTTGCTACTGCAACTGCTTTAGGTAATAATCAAGCTGTTCAAAAAATGTTGCATGAAAGTTTACAAATTGTAACTGGTTATGGTGCTTTAGCTCAAGGACACGGAGGAATGGAAGAATATAATGGTCACATGATTGCTGTTCCATTAAATCATTTAAATGCGTATGAAAATAAAAAATATGGTTTTAACCCACCAAAAAATGCAATTTCAGTAGAAGAATTAATGAAAAATTTTATGACAGAAGAAATGTTCGATAAAGCAACACAAGAAATTGAAGGACCTTTCATTGATAACAAAATATATTTTGGTGATGACAGAATTGAAGGTTCTGCTGGAGGAGACAAAGAATTTGCAAAATTAGAAGATTTAATGGATTCAAAATATGTAAGCATGATTGAAGCTGATGAATCAGGTACATATTTATTTATATATGGTGATCCTAAAACATCAAATATTGTAGCTGAAAATAAAAACAGAATACCTATTAGATTTAATTTAAATGCAATTTATCCTGAATTATTAAAAAAATATAAAGAAGAAAATTAATGAGTTCTTTAAAAAACAAAATTGACACAAGGGTTACGCAACCAATGTTGTCTAGTCCAAAAACTTTTAAGGACAATATGAATGCAGCTCTTGATGATTTTAGATTTGATCACATGTCTATTTCACAAGATTTAAATGATTATTCTGATTGGGATGAAACAGTAACTGGTTTTAATGAATTATTTCCTGGTGCAAATATTCCACATCCAACTGATTTTTATCCTGAAAGTGACATGACTTTTGAACAACAATATGATGAAATGGTTGTTAATAGTGTTTTTGGCACAGGCACGATACCTATGTCATTTGAAGAAAAAACAAAATATGTTCAAAATAAAATAGATAATTATTTATCAACTGTTGACTCTAATGATGAAAGATTAACTGAATACAAACCTTATGAATATTATAAAGATTTAACAAAAAAAGAAGCATTTGAAAAAAAAGCAACTTATGGATTGTATCAAGAGTATGCTGAAGGAGCTTGGGCTAAATGGGGTGGTGGTTTAACTGGAAATTTAATGGGTGCTTTAAATGATCCAGTTATTGCAATGACAATACCACTTAGCATTGTTACTGGAGGCAGTGCCAATGCTGGTTGGGTTGCAAATGGTTTGCGTATTGGTGCTATTGAAGCATTATTAGCTGGTGGTTCTCAAGCAATAGTAGAAACACAAGTTTTACCATATCAACAAGAATTAGGTTTTGATTATAGTATAAAAAATTCAATAATTAATGTTGTAGCTGCAACTGTAACTGGAGGAACTTTACCAATAATAATTGGTGGATCTATTAAGGGAACTCAAGTTGTTTACAAAAGCACTCGTGATGCTATGGAATTGCAATTATCTAAAATTAATCCTTCAATAAAAAATAAAATTATTGGTCGTAAATTAAATGAATTAGTTGATGATAAAGAATGGTTAGAACAATTTTCTGTAAATTTAAAAACTTTAACACAATTAGAATTAAGAGAAGTTATAGAACAATTAACTCCTGATAGTTCTATGTCAAAAAAAACTAAAGAAGTAGTAGATGAAATGGATCAAGCTATTGATGATGCTTTAGAAAATCCTTTTGACAATACACCGGAAGGCATTGCACAACATCAAGCAAGATTATTAGAAGCTGAAAAAGCAATTCGTTTTGGAAAACAATTAGATTTATTAGAACCAGAAATAGAAGTTAAAATAAAACCAGGAAAAAAAACAACACAAATAGAAATAGATAATGCTAGTATTTACACACAAGAAGAAATAAAATTATTGAATCAAATAAAAGGTATAAAAAATATATCAGAAAAAATTAATAAATCTTCAAAAAAGAAAAAAACAAAACAAAAAACTAAAAAAACACAAGAAGAAAATAATTTTAATTTAAATAAAAAAATAGTTGATATAGAAGAAAAAGTTAAGATTTTTGATAATCCTAAAAATCCAAAAATTGAAAAATTAACTGATGATGACTTAGAGGTTATTAAGTTAGATCAAAAACTTAATAAAATTGATCCAAAAAAAAGAATTGCAGTTGGTGAAGAAGAAATGACAGTAAAAGAATTATTAGATGAAGTAGATCAAGATAAATCAACCCTTAACAGATTGAAAGATTGTATAATATGAGTTTTATAGATTGTATAAACAACGGTTCGAAAGAAGGTGCAATATCTTCAAAAAACGAAATAGAATTAAAAAAATTGTATAACGATTTGTTAAAAAAATACACAGATTTAGGTGATACAGAAGAACAAGCTGCTATCAAAGCTGCACGAGACACATTTGATAGTTTTGAAATGAAATCTCTTAATAAAAAAAGACATGCAATATTACAAGATAAAGCAGACAGTCGTGCCAAAAAATTTATTTTTGATGAATATCGAGATAAAAATGGCAATGTAGATCCAATTAATGCATTGGAACACATTATGGGATTTGTTGAAACTTACGATATGGGGGCAAGATTTTTAAACGTAAGCACTCAACAAGATGCTATAAAAGCAAAATTACACACAAAAATGCAAGAAGTTTTAATGAATTTTAGAGCCAACGTTTTAGGTCAAACAAGAAACAAAGCTACTTTAGAGGCTATGGCTAAAGAAATTTTTGAACCAGGATCAACTGGAAACAAAGCTGCACAAGAAATGGCTGATGCGTGGATAGAAGCAGCAGAATTAGCCCGTAAATTGTTTAATGAAGCTGGAGGTTCAATACCAAAAGCAAAATTTAGATATTTGCCTCAACCTCATAATTTTTTTAAAGTTCATAAATTTGGTAAAAATGCATGGGTAGATAGAATGATGCAACCTGGTGTATTAAAACGTGAAGATATGATTAATTACCAAACTGGAAAAGTTTTTACTGATTCTGAAATGAAAATAGCACTTGAAGAGGCTTGGGAAAATATTACAAAACAAGGTTATAGAGAAAATCGTGTTTTAAAAACTGGTAAAAGTATGTTGGCAAATCAAAAATTAGATCATCGTTTTTTACATTTTAACAATCATGCTGAATGGGCTAAATATCAAAAAGAATTTGGTGATATTGATGTTTATAATATTATGATGTCTCATTTAGATTTAATGTCTCGTGATATTGCTTTGTTGCAAGTTATGGGTCCAAATCCTAACACATTTGTTAAAAAAATTAATAATGAAGTTAGAATTTGGGCTAGAAATACCGATGACACTAAATTAATGGAAAAAAGAATAGATAAAGTTGAAAGTAAAATAAACAAACTAGACACTGAATTTAAAGCTGTAAACGGAGATTTAAGTATTCCTGATAACAGAACTTGGGCTAAAGCATTTTCATCACTTAGACAATTACAAACAGGATCTTTACTTGGGGGTGCTTTTTTTTTAGGTTTAAATGATTTTAATTTAACTGGACATGCAGCAAAAATAGCTGGATTACCAATTATGAAAGCTGTGATGTCAAACTTTAAAATGTTTATAGATCCATTAAAAGGAAATGTTAAAAATAGTACAAGAATTAAATTAGCATTACAATTAGGTTTTGTAGCAGAACATTATTCAACTTTAATGTCAGGTGCAGTTCGTTTAACAGGAGAAATGACTGAAAGTTTTGAGTTTAGCAGAAGATTTTCAGATTTTGTATTAAGAACATCTTTATTATCATGGTTGACTCAAGCTGGTCGTTGGGGAGCTGGTATGGAATTTTTTGCAACAGCTGCAAATTATACAAATAAATCATTTTTTGATTTAAAAAGAATAAATCCTAGATTTGCAAAATATTTAAAAAGTTTTGGTATTGGAGATAAAGAATGGTCCATTATTAGAAAAACTAAATTGTTTAATGCTGGTGATATAGATGCAAAATGGCAAGGTGCAACTTATTTAAGACCTGATGATATAGCTTCTCGATTAGATATTGACGAAGAATTAGCTCAAGAATTATCTTATAAATATTTTCATGCTATGCAAGAATTTGTAAATTTTGCTGTGCCAGTTGCTAATGTTAAAGGTACTACATTTTTTATAGGCAGTACAAAACCTGGTACTATTGCAGGTGAAGTAATGAGAAGTTTTGCACAATTTAAACAATTTCCATTAACTTTTGGTTTTACTCATATAGCAAGAGGCCTAAAACAAAAAGGTACAACAGGAAAAATAGGTTATTTAGCTCCTCTTTTAATTACAACAACAGCTTTTGGAGCTTTGTCAAAAGAATTAAAAAATGTAACTCAAGGCCGTGATGTTAATTATGATGCCATGCTTGGCAAAAAAGAAGGAACTGAAAAAGCATTTAATGCATATTGGTTTGATGCATTGTTAAGAGGTGGTGGAATTGGCTACCTTGGTGATATATTATTTGGTGGTCGATTTGGTTATGATGGAACAAAAGCTGCCGTATCTGAAGTAGCTGGACCAACAATATCAAATATTTTAGCTTTTGGACAACTTACAACTGGAAATGTTAGTGACATAATTGAAGGTAAAGATGCAAATTTTGCGTCAGAATTAATTAAATTTACTAAACAAAATACACCAGGGCAATCTTTGTGGTATGCAAGATTATTTTTAGAAAAATTTATATTTGACGAATTAGAAAAATTAGCTGATCCCAGAGGCTATCAAAGAAGAAAAAAGAATAAAATTAAAAGAACAATTAGGGATGATAAAAATAACTTTTGGTGGAAACCTGGAGACAAATCACCTGAAAGAGGACCTAAAATAATACCATAATAAATTTTTGACATCTTAGACCGAATAAACTAATTATTAATATACAATTACCAAATATTCTGTTTCAAGATTTAACTAAAAGGTGGCTTAAAGCTGCCTTTTTTTTTACCACTAGGACAAAACAATATGACTATAACTAATACAACAATCAAAAGCAGTGCAAGTGGTGACGGCTCAACGTCATCGTTTACATATACTTTTCCAATAAACTCAACATCTGAGCTGAGTGTTATTATCAAAGCATCAACTGGTGCTGAAACTGTCAAAGATATAACAACTCATTATACCGTTGCTGATGCTGGAGCCACGGGTGGAACTGTAACCTTCACATCTGGAAACATACCAGCTAGTGGTGAAACTGTTGTCCTATTCAGAAACACTACAAAAAACCAGACTGTTGACCTTATTGAAAATGATCCGTTCCTAGCTGAAGGCCTTGAAAACCAATTTGACAATCTGCAAATGCAAATCCAAGAAGTGTCAGAGGCTGTTGATCGTTCATTTAAAGTATCTAAAACAAATGCCATTACAACTAGCTCTATCACTACATCAGCAGCAGATCGTGCTAATAAAATTCTAGCATTTGATGCGTCAGGCAACCTAGATGCAACTGCAAATAATAATTTAGACACACTGACTGAAATGACTGACGTTACATTATCCAGCCCAGCTGATAATGAAGTCCTAGCATACGACAGTTCAAGCACACATTTCATAAACCAAACACCAGCAGAAGCTGGCTTGGTATCATTAACTGGCTCTGAAACTCTTACCAACAAAACTCTAACCTCCCCTGTTCTTAATACTGGTGTCTCAGGTACAGCTGTTCTTGATGAAGATAATATGGCATCTGACTCAGCTACTCAATTGGCAACCCAACAATCTATTAAGGCATACGTTGATGCTGTTACAACATCACTCAATGCACAAGACCTGGATGTATCTGATGGATCATCTGCTATTGGAATTGATCTTGATACAGAAACATTAGGCATCTTAGGTGGCACTGGATTAGCTTCATCTGCATCTGGCAACAACGTCACATTATCTGTTGACGCAGCTCAGACTGGAATAACATCAGTTACAAATGCAAGTTTGGTGTTAGGTAGAGATGCAGACAATGACATAGATTTTACCACAGACAATCAGATTACATTTAGAGTAAGTGCTAATGATGGTGTGGTATTTAAAGCTAGTGGTGAAATAGAAGCAACAAGTCTTGATATATCTGGTGATGCAGACATTGACGGTACACTAGAAGCTGATGCAATCACAGTTGGTGGTACAGCACTTAATACAGTTATTGCTGGAGTAACAGTTACCAATGCAACTAATGCTGTAAACTCAACTCATGTATCTGTTGCAGACAATGAAAATACTAATGAAGAAAATTTAATAACATTTATAGAAGATGCCTCTGCTACTGGTAATGTTGGATTAGAGTCAGATGGAGACTTTGCATACAACCCAAGTACAGGCACAGTTTCAGCAACAATATTTAAAGGTAACATTGATGCAGTAGATGGTGACTTTGACGGCACATTAGAGGCTGATTCAATTACCGTTGGTGGTACTAACCTCACTGCTATTTATAGTCCTATTGCTGGTGGTTCTAATATTGTAACTACTGGTGCATTAAACAGTGGTTCTATTACATCTGGCTTTGGCAGCATTGATAACGGATCATCTGCAATTACAACAACTGGTGTTATTACTGGTGGAACTGTTGAAGCTACTGCTGATACATCTGCTGGAGACAATGCAGCTATTGGTTATACTGCTGCTGAAGGTTTGATCCTAACTGGTCAAGGTTCTACATCAGATATAACTTTAAAAAATGATGCTGATGCTGTTGTCTTTACAGTACCAACTGGCACAGATGATATTTTATTTCCTGACAATGCAAAAGCAATATTTGGAGCTGGTTCTGATTTACAACTTTACCATGATGGTTCTGATTCTTATATTAAAGATGCTGGAACAGGTTTTATGGTAATTAGTGCAACAGATTTTTTACTTCAAAATGCTGCCAATAGTGCAAACTATATGAAAGCATTTAATGGTGCAGCAGTTGAACTTTATCATAACAATAATAAAAAATTTGAAACAACTGCTACTGGTGTTGATGTCACAGGAGCAATAGTAACTGATGCTGGTGGTACAATAGGTGCAGCTGGTACAGTTACAACTGTTGCTGGAGTAAATATTCTATTCGAAGCCAACTCAATTTTTATAGGTGATGATGTATCAGGAACT
>TARA_R110000824_G_scaffold18026_6_pt1 | contig 24197 bp, 29 predicted proteins | sample TARA_R110000824 | Tara Oceans TARA_R110000824 (sample SAMEA4397747) | marine metagenome | biome: Polar Biome; feature: [MES] marine water layer (ENVO:01000295) within the mesopelagic zone...; material: water (ENVO:00002006), including particulate matter (ENVO:01000060) such as......
GAAAGTAATAACAGAATCAGACTGGAAGACATACTTCGGATCACAGAAAGAGATACTAGAGCTGGTAAAAGAAGAAGGTACAGAGGGCTTTAAGAGAGAGATACTACAGTACGTGCCAACAAAGAAACTACTAACCTACTATGAATGCAAGTACCTATTTATAAGAGAGGTATTAGAAAATAGAGACGGTTATATAAACGATAATATTCTCGGCAAATTTTACACTAAAGATTTTTTCAATGATAAGAATTAAAGACATAGTTGGACTACCGACACTAGAATGGCACCTAACCAATAAACGAACGCTGTCTGAGAATGTCTACCGATATTCTAGCGAAAGCTTTATACAATTATTTACGGAAGCTAGACAAGCATGGAGAGACGATAAAATACAACTTAACGAGTTTGATGACAAACTACTAAGAGAGACAGATATTGGCCTATACGGAGAGTATGAAGGACAGAAAGTACCTTTAGATTTACCGATGGAAGAAGGTTCGTATGAAGAAGGTGGAGAAGATGATAGGAAATATGCTCTTTTAAGAGTAGAACCTAGAAATTATGAAGATATGATTGATAAGTTACAAGACATGAACATTAACCATAACCGCCAATCAGATACAGTAATAAAAGTATACACAGATAGAATACCAGATAAAGTAGTATATAATTTAACTCATGATGTTTGGGTAGATAAGTTTGTACTTAATGAAGCATCCCTCAGAATTGAAGCATATCCAGAAGATGACTCTTTAAAAAAATTACTTAACAAGCATAATATTAAAATTAAAATTATTGATGATGGAGGCTTTATGGGAATTCCTGAAGTTGAATTAACAGGAGATAGAAGAGATCTAGAAAAACTACTGGTAGCTAAAGATGGATGGGGATGGGCAAAAGATTATATTGAGGAATCAACAATTAATGAAGCAGAATACCAAGGTAAGGAAGTACCGTTAAATAAACCTAAACGAGGAGGATCTAAAAAGTTCTATGTTTATGTTAAGAATAAGAAAGGTAATGTACAGAAAGTATCCTTTGGAGGAACCACAGGATTAAATGTAAAAATAGACGAACCAGGAGCAAGATCATCTTTTGCTGCAAGACATCAATGTGCGACTAAGAAAGATAAAACAAAACCAGGGTACTGGTCATGTAATATCGGTCGTTACTGGAAGTCACTAGGGGGATCTAAAAATTTTAGCGGATATTGGTAATATGAAATTAAGCAAAATACTATTAGAAGAAACAAAAGAAACATTTAACGACTTTGCCGAAGGTAGAGAAGTAGGTGCAGATAAGATAGCAACTTCAGCTAAAGATAAAGGAGGAGACTCAATGCTAACCTACCACCACTTTAATGTTAAACTGCCATACTACAAAAAAGCAGCAGAAGGTAAGTTCGACCTAGACAAAGCAAAAGCAGAGTTTGAAGAAACTCACAAGAAGATAAACCACAGTATGGAACCTATAGCTTTCCAAAAAGAAATGGGAAGGTTGGAAGTACTAGGAGAGTTGATTATCAAGCACGGATAGTTTAAGATGGAGAGCTTACCATATACAGAAAAAGGAGAGATAAGAACATTTACACAAGATATTTCAGAAGAAGAATTAGTATGGCATAGAGATAGAGAAGATAGAATTATAGACCCATTATCACTAACAGATTGGAAGTTTCAATTTGATAATGAAACACCTGTAAGCATCACAAGATTACTATTTATACCAAAGAATACATATCACCGATTAATTAAGGGTACAGGTGACTTAACAATAAAAGTTGAAAAACTATGAAGTTATCGAAGATTATACTCGAAGGGCCTTTGGAATACGATGCTACTTTCAACAAAGCAATAGATACTTTACAAGATCAAGGCGGAAAATATTTAGGTTCTGGTGACTACGGATCTGTTTACTTATTAAACGGAAAAGCAGTAAAAGTTACTACCGATGGAATTGAACTAGATCACGCAGAAATCCTTAAAGGAAAAAAGACAAACAATTTTGTACATATATACGATGTAGAGAGATTGGGAGATAACTTAGGGGTAATTACTATGGATATAATGGGGGAGTATAAAGGAGAGGTTTCTGACGAATTTATAGATGCATTAGAAAGAGAAGCAGCAGACCTAAGTATAGACCCAGAAGAACTAGATATACGCCCAGATAACTTTATGGTACATCCAAAATCAGGAAAAGTAAAAATGACTGATGTTTAGTTGGAAAGCTAAGTAATATTTCGTATATTGTATAGATAAAATTAGTTATATGGAATATGCTTTTGTATTAGGGGCATTAGAGAATATATTAGGTACGAGTAGTAAGAGGTCTAAAGATAACTATGCCTTTCACTGTGCTTTTTGCAATCACCGTAAACCCAAACTAGAGATAAACTTAAACACTAACGATGAAGGAAAAAACTTTTGGGAGTGTTGGGTGTGTAAAACAAGAGGACAATCTATATACTCATTGCTCAAGCAACTGAATATACCGAAGAACGAAGCACAAGAGGTTTTAAAGTATATTAAGAAGGGTAAGAAGTATGAATATAAAAACGATGAAGTAGTTGAGCTCCCTAAAGAGTTTCAAGAACTACATACTGCTAGTAAGCAATCTATAATAGCTAACAAGGTAAGAAAGTACTTATATGAGAGAGGATTTACCGACAATGATTTTATTAAATATAATGTTGGATATACAACAAACGGAGAATATGGAGGACGAATCATTATTCCAAGTTATTCTGGATCCAATAGGCTCAACTATTTTATTGCAAGAACTTATGAAGGAGCATACTTTAAATATAAAAACCCTGTAGTCTCTAAAGATATAGTTTTCTTTGAGAACTTAATAAACTGGAATAAACCAGTAATACTATGCGAAGGAGTGTTTGATGCTATAGCAATTAGACGTAACGCAATACCACTTCTAGGAACAACTCTTGCCCCTTCATTATGGAAAAAGCTACTAGGGGGAGAAACAACAGATATTTACATAGCACTAGACTTAGATGCACAGAAACACGCTATAAAGGTAGCAGAACAGCTTGTAGCAGCCGGATTTAAAGTATTTTTACTAACATTACCAGGTAAAGATCCATCAGAACTAGGATTTAGAACAATAACAAAACTATTACAATCAGCAACAGAACTAACATTTAAACAAATAATGTTGCAAAAATTAGATTTATGATAAAACAAGGAACAGACGTATTAAAAGAACACAAGAGCAATAGGCTAACTTTTGATGCTAAGCTAAAGCAGATTAACTTTCTAAATAGCAGGATGTACAAACGTGCTGAGAATAAGTATTACCCCTCAGTTACGACAATACTACAGTATATGCCGAAGAATAGATTCTTCCAGACATGGCTAAAAGACGTAGGACATAACTCAGATATAATAATGAGGAAAGCTGGGAAGGAAGGTACACAAGTACACGAAGCTTCAGAAAAACTAGTATTAGGAGAAACGGTAGAATGGTTAGACGGATTTGGAAAGGCAAAGTACAGCGAACTAGTCTGGAGTATGATATTAAAGTTCGCAGACTTCTGGAACGAATGTAAACCAGAACTAATCTCTACAGAAGACTTTGTATTCTCAGATAAACACCTCTACGCAGGTACTGCAGATTTAGTGGTTAAGATAGACGGAGAAACATGGTTACTAGATATAAAAACATCTAACGCACTACATAAATCATACGACCTACAGCTAGCAGCATACGCAAAAGCAATCGAAGAGCAGAAAGGGATCAAGATAGATAGAACGGGAATCATCTGGTTAAAAGCATCTACTAGAAAAACTTCAACTAAGAAGGGAGTAATGCAAGGAAAAGGATGGCAAGTAAAAGTTATAGATAATATTGATGAAAATTTTAGATTATTTAAATTAATCTACGAACTATACAGTCTTGAAAATAAAGAGGTAATTCCTAAGTATAAAACCTACCCAACATCTATTAAGCTATAGGGTACTATTTATTAGTGTATAAGTTTGCGAACTACGATAATGTTTCGTATATTTAGCTAAAACAACTAGTATGGGAGGAAATATATTTGATTCAACGAAACCGATAAAGAAGGAACACATTAAACCTACGATGAAGAACTTCCTTATGCAATTTAAGGAGGTTTTTCCAAAGGCAGAACCCTACTTCGGAGGAATGAAAACATTAGGCTCAGTAGGCAAGAAAGACTACTCAGGAGATATAGATTTAGCTCTATCTGGTAAATCATTCGATAATATCGAAGATTGGGGATTAGATAAAGAATATGTAACTAAGCTGTTTGACGGATTTAAGAAAAGAGCGAGGACAGCAACAGAAGAGCAGTTAATGAAACGAGCTGTAATTGTTGCAATAGCTCAAAAGATAGAAGGATCTAACTCTGATATTCTAGTAGATGTAAAAGGTTCAGGAGCAGGAGCACTATTCTTAGCATTCCCACAATTTGATGAGAATAACGAAGAAGTAGGGGATAACGTACAAATCGATGTAAATGTAGGAGACGTAGACTGGCTAGAATTTGCATACTACTCAGCAACATATAAAGGTGTAGTAAAAGGATTACATAGAACGCAACTAATGCTAGCTATGTTTGCAAATAAAGGGTATACCTTCTCTCACAACTACGGAGTTAAAAATAAAGAAACTCAGGAAGTAGTAGCAAAAAATCCTAAGGAAGCTATAGAACTACTTAATAGAGAATATAACATTGATTTAGACTTAAACACACTATCAGACTACTTTAAGTTGATAGAGATACTAAGAGCTAATCTGAGTAGAGAAGAGCTTGAAGGAATACTTGACAGGTATATTAAAATACTAGACCATACAAGAGCAGACATACCAGAAGACCTACAAGATTATTGGATAGAGAAACAAGGAGAGTTAGGACTGAAAGGTAAATTCTTACCAGACACATCAAACCTAATAAAATATAAAACACTATAATATGTCAGGAGTAGCAGGAGGAAATAGAATAGAGAAAGGAGATGTACAGAGAACATTCGATAGGTACGTAAAAGACATATTAGAGAAAATACCAGGTTTTAAGAAAGCAAGCTTATCCGGCTCAGTTAAAACAGGAACTAAACCAGATTACGGAGATCTAGATTTAATTACTTGGTTTGAAGGAGAGGATAAGAGAGAAGTAAAACAGAGAATAATTAAGCTAGTACAGTCACAACCTGATAGTATTATAGTACCTTTTAAAAGCGAAAAATATACAGGAAAAAAATACTACAATTCAGGCGAGATAATCACAGTACTCTTCCCAATAGAAGGTAAACAAGACGAGTACATCCAAGTAGATAATATTATTGCACTAACAGAAGAAGAGCACGGATTTAAAAACAACTTCTTAGACTTACCAGCAGAAAAACAAGGATTAATACTGGGGTTAGTAAAAGTAGTACTGCTAGAAAAAGATCCACAACAGGTCTTTAAAGCATTAGGGATAGAGAATTTACCTAGTTTAGCAGAGGATGAAGAGTTTGAATTTAACTTAAGTTCAGGAAAACTAACACTACGTAAAGTAAAATTAAAAGACTTTAAGACTGTAAGTAGGGAAGAGATATGGAGCTCGACTAACTGGCAAGATATTAAGACACTACTTACCGGAATAGATATTGAAGGAACCTTTAGTGAGTTGCTTAAAGATATAAAGGTAAAATTAAAAAACCCTAGATCTAAGAATAGAATAAAAGGAATATTTAACAGTATGGTTTCGGTTAAGTCCGGAGAAGTAGGTACTTTAAAAGGAGATAATAAGGAAAAAGCACTAGACAGTGTTAATACATTACTAGAGCTAAAAGACGTTAATACAGTAGGTTTATATGCTGGAGGGTTTAAACCACCTCACAAAGCGCATTTTAATAACGCTAAATTCTTAGCTAGTAAAGTTGATAAGCTGATTATATTTATAGGACCTAAAGTAAGAGAAGGAGTTAAGATAACAGCACAGCAGTCTAAAGAAATTTGGGAGGTATACAGTAAGTATATATCAACACAAGTAGAGATAGTATTATCCGAGGTAACACCGATTAGAGATATTTACGAGTTTGTTGATAATAATATAAACGTCTACGATAAGATAATAACAGGAGCATTGCCTGAAGAGATGAAAAAATTTGCTTATTTTGTAAAAAATAAAGAAAAGTATACGACTATAGAGATACTACAACTACCGAGAGTAGGATCACTAGATAATAAATTCTCAGCAACAACAATTAGAGGATCCGTTTTCTACCTTAAGAAAGGAGATTGGATACCAAGTATATTATCAGAAACAGATAAAAAATTAGTACTAGACATAGCTATGAAAAACGCACCATCAGAACAGGAGATACAATTGCAAGAGGCATTAGAGAATACACTAAATACAATCTTTGACACTAAGGAAAAGGTTTCCGAGAACTTCGCAGGTACTGCAATAGCACCTAAAGGAGTTATACAGTCATCAAAAAGGGCAGAGCTAACAACACTGTATAAACAACTACTACAGGATATAGGAGAAGAGACCTTTGATATTGTATTTAATCAAGATCATATCACGATTAAGAATAAAGATAAAGATAGAATGGTAGGGTACGACTACACTCCTTATATGGCATCTATTTTAGAATATATGATAGACGAAGGAATTAAAATACTACCACTACCTGAAATAAAAGTAAAGGAAGATATTACAGAATCCGCTAATTTCTTCGGAAAAACAGCGCACTATTCTCCTAGTAAAAAAGAAGTTGTATTATACGTAAAAGGCAGACACCCTAAAGACGTAATGAGATCATTTGCACATGAAATGATTCATCATAAACAAAACTTAGAAGGAAGGTTAAGCGAAGTAGGTACTACCGATACAAACGAAGATAGTTCATTGATGGAGCTAGAGAAGGAAGCATACCTAGAAGGTAATATAACCTTTAGGAACTGGGAGGATAAAGTAAAGAACGTAGAAGAAACTAATAGCTTAAATGAAGCAATTGTAGGTGATAAAATCGAATGTGACAACTGTGATTGGAGTTGGGATATAGCAGACGGTGGTAATGATTTATTTATATGCCATAAGTGTGGATACGATAATAAACCAACAGGTAAGTAAGTTGTTACTCTGTAGTATTTTTCGTATATTTAGGTATAAAATAAAAAGGTTATGATAAAGAGAGAAGTTAATCAAAAAGACATTTTAGAGTACGTTAAAAAGTACATAAGTACAGTAGAGGATCACTACGGTTTGTCAAAACACCATTTAACTACACCGTATGTGTATATGAATGATGAGAAAATAGGGGAACTAAAAGGGGAATATTGCTATATTCTTAACGAAATAACAGTGTATTGGAAAAACATAACAAGCTTAGAGGAACTCATTAGAACTCTGATACATGAATACCAACATTACCTTCAGTCCCCTTCCTGGATGACAAGGTATTATAATATAGGACATGACTACGAAAGTCACCCTTACGAAGTTGCAGCATTTAACGAAGAAGAAAATTGGAAAACAATATGGAAAATAGCATCGTAACGTTATTGGAAGCTTATCCGATACCAGAAGAGAGGGAAATTCCTAAGTACAAACTATACTGCGATATGGACGGAGTACTAACCGATTTTCAAAGTAGATTCGAACATTTTACAGGAATGCAGCCAAAAGAGTACGAGAATAAATACGGGACAGCCGCTTTCTGGAACTTAATAGATGTTGAAATAGGAATTAAATTCTGGTCAGATATGAACTGGATGCCACAAGGGCAAGCGCTCTGGCAATTTATAGAAGAGTATACCCCCGAATTACTAACATCACCTTCTAAAGATAATAGCTCAAGACTAGGCAAGAAAATGTGGGTTAGTAAACATTTAACCCCACAACCTAACGTTATATTCTCTTATTCAAAAGACAAGCAGAGATACGCTAATACTAATGCTATCCTAATAGATGATAAGAAGTCAAACATCAACGAATGGATTGCTAGAGGAGGGATAGGAATTAGATGTAAAGACGGTGATGTTAATTACGTTATAGAGAAATTAAAAGAATTAGGATATGAATAAAGACTCAGTACTAAAGAAAGAATTTAAAAAAGAAGATGTTGCAAGAGTTAGAAACTTAGTAAATAAGGATTTTACATCCGGAACTAAGCAGCAAAGCGGATATAAAAAAGTACTAGCGAGACATAAAGAAGGAGAAGTTTGGGAAGAAAACGGTAAGCAGTGGACTATAAAGAATGGAGTTAAACAGAGTATAACAAAACTAGATGAAGCAAAGAAAGCTTTACGACTACCTTTGAGATGTCCAAACTGTGGAGGTCCTATGAAACACCGCTTAGCTAAGAAGATGTATAAAATACACGGGTTCTGTTTCGATCCTTGTACTGTTGAAATGGAAGCAAAATTAAAAGAAGCAGGACTGTACGAACAGTACGAGAAGCGTATGATGCAAGGGAGTATTAAGAGTTTTATTAAAGATATAGAAGAGTGGGTAGAAAACCTAGTAACCAATACAGGGCAGTCTTATGTAACCGAGCAAGGAGACATAGAGGATTGGAAATCAAACACAAACAAAAGTAAAGAGCTGTTAGAGAACGTTAAGAAGTACGTGACGCACCTTTCTGAACACATAAAATAGGTATATTTATAGTAGAACATAACACCCTATAATGACCGAAAAGCAACAATTAGACACCGTATTATCAGAACTAGCCTTTATAAGAAAAGGAATGCCCAACGGGGAATTACTACAGATGATAAAAGATATAAACGAACTCAAAGAAGATATATCAGGATTAAAAAAATCATTACTTAACCCAGAAGACGGCGTAATCGTTAAAACGAACCAGAATACAGAGTTCAGAAGAGGAATGCAGAGAGGGGAACAAGAATACCGCAACAGAATACTAGAATTCGAACAACTTAAAAAATGGCAATCAGGAGTTAATAAAGCACTATGGATCGCATTCGGCTCTATTACTGCTATAATATTAAGAATACTATCAGAAATAAATAGATAAACTATGAAACTAGCAGACATAATACTAAGCGAAAGAAAAAAACAAGACATAAGCCAGAAGTGGGCAGACGACAAGGGTCCATTTAAAAAAGGATCAGAGTGGCAGGAAACAGATATCGTAACAGAACAGGAGTACTACTTAGGATACGATTCATTTGCAGTAGAAAGCTTAACTAAGTACTTACAGAATAATTATAGTGAAAGCGAAGACTACCTATTACATATTGGACGAGGAGATGACTTCGCAAATGCATTGACTATACTAAATAGAGGGCTAAGACAAGATAAAGTACTAATGACACTAATAGATCTCGCAGAAGACGAGATAGTAGACTTATCAGGATTAAAGGATATGTCCGAAAAGATTAAACCAGCAGACTCATCACAAGTAGATCCTACAGAACTAAACAAGGGTATACAAGTTGAAATGGAACACACAGACTCTAAAGCTAAGGCTAAAGTAATAGCACTTCAACATCTAGCAGAAGATCCAAGATACTATACGAAACTAGCTAAAGCAAAACTATAGACAGGTAAATGGAAAGGTCAAAAATAGTACAAGCAATTCAAGAGGTATTAGCAGAAAAGAAAAGACCGGGGTTATGGGCTAACATAAATGCTAAGAAAAAAAGAGGAGAAAAACCATCTCATGGGAACTCTAATACACATAAAGATGCAGTGGCTGCTGGAAGAGCAATGAAGAAAGAAGAGACAGACCACGAACCAATGAACCCAGGAATACTAAAAAAAAGGTTAGGTAAACTATCCTGCACAAAGGTAAAAACTGCAAGAGGTAAATTAGAAGACAAAGGAACTACTTACGCAAAAGCACTGCAACGGTACCTAAATTACCATTGCTAACAACTAAATGGCATAACTAATCTATTTATACGTACAGAGCTAAAGACACACATCAATGACATATCAAGAAATAAAAAAACGCTTAACAAAATGCGAGAGGATTTTGAACAAAGTAAAGCAGCAGGAGCACCCCAGTAGTGAAGCGGATGTTATTAAATTAGAAGAAAAAGTAAGCTTGCTTAGGGAGAGTTTAACTAAGAAAGCAATACAGGAGAGAATGTCTATGTTACGTATAAACGAAATGGAAGATAAAGGAACAGACGGGACAGTAACTACAGACGACGAAAGAGAAGCAGCAGACCTAGCAAAAAAAGGAGTAAACGTTAAACTGACTAACGAAGAGGAGGGTGTAGAGTTTTCAGTAGAAGAAACAAAGGTTATAGCAAAGGAAGTAGCTAAATCATTAGTTACTGCACTAAGAGACGCTGGAGATGAAATTAACTCAGGAAAAATAAGAAATATTAACCCGAACTCTTTCGATATATTCGTAGAATACAAGAACAACTTCGAAGATGATTTTTCATTCTATATAGAAGACGATACATTAGTATTAGTCGGTACTCCTACCGATAAGGAAATAGGAGAGGTAGGAGTAAAACCTTCCGGAGAAGCTATTGTGCATAAAGATGTACTAACGAATAACTTATTAAAACATTTTCAAGCATTAAACGAACAAGAGTATGCTAAAGATATAGAAGTACAAGCAGACGAAGAAGAAGAATATCAGAAACTAAAAAACACACAAGAAGACAGGATGAACGAAGCACCTTATCAAACAGCATATATTAAAGTACCGTCAACCGATTACAAAAACGCTATGTCCGTATTAGATGCTAATACAGATCCAACTTACGTTAAGATGGATATAGTAGATAACGATGGAGATGGAAACGTAATCATATACTTTAACTTTAGAGCAAAAGACGATGGTGAATTCGAAGAGGATATACCTGCTTTTGTACACGACGCAGCAATGGACCTAAGAGCAAACGATATAACAGTAGTAGATGCAAGCCACGACGATATGAATGAAGAAGAGACAGATAACCAGAAGTACTTAACTATAATGGATATGTACAAAAGAGCAGGAAGAGTAGATAGAGAGAGACTAAAGCCAAAATTGGAAAAAGCAGCTAAGCAATTAGGGATACAACTACAGTTAAACGAGCAAGGAATTTTAGAAATAGTAGAGAGCGGAGTATTACAAGAATATATAGAAGATTACTTCACAGTATCTCAAAACGGTCAAAAATATGATTTTAGATTTAATAGTAGAGTAAAAGCACAAAGATTCATTAACCGTGCCATGAACGATGATGAAGAATATGAAAAGGAAGTATATAAAAGGTACGCAGAAAGGTTTAAAGACAATCCTGAAGACATGCGGTATGAACCTACCCCAGCACCTAAATATACAATAGATAGAGACCAGGAATCACGTACTATGGAAGAAGGAGAAGGAGACGAAAAAGCACTTGAAGGAGGAATGGATCAAGGAATGGATCAAGGAAGGGATCTAGATGTTGGACATCAAGATGACGAACCTAATATGCTAAAGAAGGATGTTTACGATATCGCTGTATATGCCGCTAAACTATATAAGCAATTAGACAAGTACGATCAAATGGGTGGAGAAATAGACTTCCCTCATTGGTGGCAAGGAAAAGTAATTAAAGCAAGAGAGTTTATATCCTCAGCCCAACACTACTTAGAAGCAGAAGAAAAACAACCTATAATAGCCCAACTAGCATTAGAAGGTAAACAGACAGAAGCAGAGCTAAAAGGTAAATGGAGAGAGTGGAATAAAAAACACCCTAAAGACAAAATTGACTGGAACGAATATAAAGAAGAGCATCAAGCTGGGCTTCTCGAAGAGGGGGCAGAAGAAGAATTCGAAATAAAATACTGGATAAACACTAGTGATGGATATGATAACGAATATATTAAGGTAAAGGCTAACTCTGAAAAAGAAGCGCTAGTAAAGGCTAAAGAAGAAGTACGCAGAGGTAAGGACTTTACGATATATAAAAAACTAAACGAAGAGAAAGCAACTTGTTGTGGTAAATGTGGAAGAGTTCATGTAAAAGGAACAAAATGCAAAACACCTTACTTAAAAGGAGCAAAACACTGTAGAAATAATAAATAATTCTTTTATATACTAATAATATTTCGTATATTTAGAAAATATAAGTCAAATGAAGATCAACAGACAACAGTTTAGAAAATTAATAGAGGAAGCATATATCTCGTACTTAAGAGAAGAAGATGAACTCACCCCAGAAGATCCAATAGGAGACGAAAAAGCAGGACCAGAAACTGTTCTTGAAGATGCAACTGAAACAATGTTAGAAAAATTTCCTACATTGAAGTATACACTCATTAAGTTAATGACAAAAGACTATAACGAGTTTGTAGGAACAGTAGACTGGGTCTCTCCTAAACCCACGACATTTAGAGTAAACCTAGTTAATGGACAAGACTTCACATTGACATGGAACGGTAAAAACTTCCAAGCAAAGATACTAGGTAAGAAGTACTACTTAGGTAAAGTAGATGAGTTCCAACAAGCACTAGACAAACTAGCTAGACTCTATCAAGAAGCACCACTTAAAGGAGCAGGAGAAGAAGATGCAGAAGGAGGAGCAGAAGCTGACTTCGGAGATGGAGGAGGAGGAGGAGAGTTTCCTGGAGAAGAAGGTGGAGGAGAAGCAGGAGGAGAAGATGCTGCATTTACAGACGCTGGAAGCGATGAAGAAGGAGGAGCCGACTTAGGAGGAGAAGAAATAGATTTTGAAGCAGGAGAAGAACCAGAAGCATAATAATAATAATCATGGAAAACAATTTTAACCTTAGAAAATTCTTAACAGAAAACAAACTTACTAGCTCTGCTAAAATTTTAAATGAAAATATTGTATTAGATAATGAATTTACCTTTGCAGATATATTTAATAGTGCTGATACTGGCGACGCTACACTTGAAGATGAAGAAAAGATCATAGCACCTGCAATGGAATTCTTACAAGTAAAAAGTGCTAAAGATATGGTACTAGTAGCTTCTAGTAATGACGGTAAGTGGTACAGACCTGGTGATTTTAGAATGGGTGGCCCAGGAGAGAGAATAAATTTACCAGATATGAACCTATATGACGGTGTAGGTGAATCAAATGATGTTAGAATGGGGTATACTACAATAGGGGAATTAAAAAGAACACTAGTTGTTTCCTTTTCAAAAGATGATGAAAATTTTATATATGCAAAAAAATAAAGAGCCAGAAGCATAATAATAATAATAATAATAATCATGACAAAAATTAACTTAAGACAACTCATTAAAGAAGAAATACGTAACGCTTTAAATGAAGTAAAATTTACTAAAAAAGAAATTATTGATTCTGTTACATTTCTAAACGGAGATACATACACAGTAGGAGAACGCTCTAACTATGACGGTATGAGAGTAACCGCTATTATACCAATTCCAGAGAACGAAAGAGAAGGAGATGAAGCAGTAACTATCGAAATGAAAGACGGTGATAAATCCCGATATTTTGATTTCAATACTCAAGGAGAGGAGAGCTATTAAGCACATAACTACTATGAAACTATCAGACATACTTAAAGAAGAGTTACCTTTCGGAAACGAACCAACAGAAGCAAGAGAAGTAACAGAACTAGCTCCTAAAATAAACAGTGCAATAACAAGTATTGACGATAGTATGAGCTATACTCACTTTGCACAAGCAGTTGCTAAGGTAGTGAGAGATGAATACGGAAGTCACTTGTACGGTAAATTCGCTAAAGAACTAATTGACAATTTAAAGTAATAATAATAATAATAAACATGGAAAATAATTTTAATTTAAAAAAATTCTTAACTGAAAATAAACTTACTACTAATAGTAAGATACTAAGTGAAGCATCCGGAAAATCGGAAGCTTTAGCAAAAGCAAAAACATCTCATAACAAAACAATGAGTAAACTAAAGGGTCAATCTCAAGGTGCTTCTGGTGGAGTTACTCGTGCTCGAGAAGATAAAGAGATAGAGAGGTATGAGAAAGAGGTAGAGAGAATTAATAAAAAATTCACTAATAACGAAGTAGCTGACGGTAGTAACGAAATGATACCAAACGATATAATCTGGACAGACGAAGATGAAGATACAGCTAGTCAAGGAACCTTCAACCAAATGGACCAATCAGCAGAGGATCTTGATGGATACGAAGTAGAAGTATTAGGATACAGTCCAAGTACAGGGAAAGCTTACGTAGGTTCAACTTTCGGTTCATACGGAGAAACTGCATTTGATGATGTAGACGATATTAGGCAGATGAACTCGAAGGAAACTGGGTACTATATGGATGCTTTAAAACAATACGAACCAGAGCATTTTAAAAAAATGTCCCAACTAGAAAAAAAAACTAACGAAGTAGCAGAAAACTTCTTAGACGCTGTATTCAACTCCCTCAATGACATGATGAGAACAGGGGAAATTTCTGGAGAAGAGTTTGACGCAGCTAAGAACAAGTTAGATAATAATCCTGCAAGTCTTACACCTTTCGAAAAAAAGAAAGATGTACAAGCAGCTGCTGAATCTCTACTAGAAGAAGTCAACGAAGTAGCTGACAGTGGTGATGAAATGGTACTATTAAGTGTCTCAAACCGTAGACTTAATGCAAGCGCACAAGACATATCGAGAATTCTTCAAAAAGAAGCACCAGGAACCTTCTACATTGTTAGAGGAAATGGAGGAGAACCTAACGAAACAAGGGAAGTTTCAAGAGAAGAAGCCTTAGACTACGTAGAGTATTATAGAAGTAAAACACCTCCTAATCTTGACCAAGAGAAAGAAGAACTGTTAGGAACTAAACTAAAAGTATTAGGATGGGAATCTCAACTAACATTCAGACCTGACAACTACTAATGAACACAATAGATAAAGTTTTATTAGAATGGTCACTTAAGACCGATAAAGGATATCCTGATCTTAATTCAAAAGAGGATATGGATTTATTTGAATCTATGTTCGGTTTTAGATTGAATGAAGAGGAAGTACAGACAACTAAAGGTGAAACTCAAAAGAAAGTAAACGATACCGTAAAAATACTACGAAACGCCATGGGGAATATTAAAAAGAAGTACTCTGAGTACCTCTCCGTACTACACTTATTCGACCCAAACTCACTAGGCACATTATCAGAAGTATTATTCGCAGAACTACTATCTAAACAGAAAGGAATTGAAGCCTCACACACAGGCGCAGGTCAAGGACTAGCAGATATTAGAGTTAATGATGTAGGAATTAGTATAAAGACAACAGGAGGTAGTAATGCGATTTTCCTAGGAAGTGACCTAAAGAGAGTATCAACCAAGGATAATGTGAATATAGTTAATCAACTGAAAAAGATTTCAAACAACCCGGACAGCCGAACAGCTAAGCAACTTATAGATGACTTCAAAGCTATGGAGGGAGCAGATGAAAAAAAAGCGGGAGAGCAAATAAAAGCAAGAATTGATGCTATAGTAAACAAGCTAGCAGGCCCTGATAACGAGGAGGTGTTCCTATGGGCTGAAAAGGTTATAGAAAACAAAATGCTAAAAGAAGTAGTATTGCACGTAACAAAATACGACAAAGTTAAGGTAGAGCAGGAGTTTATGAATGCAATACCGAAGGTTACTACTAAAGGAAAAGGAACAGCCTGGGGACTTCAGGACTCAAATGGAGGTTGGATTGTACAAGGAAACGACCCCAAGAATTTAAACATAATGCCAGAGTTTGTCCGAGATGCTACAAGAGACACACAAATTAGAATACCCATTACATACGGAGACATAACAGGTTTTCAAGCAAAAGACTTAGTTAATAAAGGAATGTTTGGTGCACTAGATACAATATATGCAGAATTAACTAAAGTTAAAAACAACCCAGACCAATTAAAACTCGACTTAGAGGAGCAGGAGAGAAAGAGACTATTCGAACTCTCTGTAGAAAAAAGCTAAAAGAAACTAGTAAACTAACACCCACAGCTTTTATTATACACAAGCTATTTATATAAAATAGTTATAGAATGGCACAGGACATAAAAAAGATTATTGCACAAGAATATTTAAAATGTGCTAAAGATCCAGCATACTTCATGAAGAAGTATTGCTACATCCAACACCCTACAAGAGGTAGAATACTATTCAATCTTTACCCTTTCCAAGGAAAAGTACTAAACCTATTTAGAGATAATCAATTTCTTATCACATTAAAGTCAAGACAGTTAGGAATATCAACACTAGCTGCAGGATATTCGTTATGGTTGATGCTCTTCCATAAAGATAAAAACGTACTAGCACTAGCAACTACACAAGCTACAGCACGTAACCTGGTAACTAAGACAATGTTTATGTACGACCAACTACCTAAATGGTTAAAGCTGCCGGCAGTTGAAAAGAACAAACTATCATTAAGACTTAAAAACGGATCTAAAATAACAGCAAAATCTTCTAATGCAGATGCTGCTAGGTCTGAGGCAGTATCCCTGTTACTTATAGATGAAGCAGCGTTTATTGACAACATTGACGAAACCTTTACTGCTGCACAGCAGACACTTGCAACCGGTGGACAATGTATGGCCCTATCAACTCCTAACGGTATAGGTAACTGGTTCCACCAGACATGGGAGAGAGCAGAAACAGGTGAAAATAGCTTCTTACCTATACGACTACCATGGACAGTACATCCAGAAAGAAATCAAGCATGGAGAGACCAACAAGATAAAGACCTAGGACCTAGGATGGCAGGACAGGAATGTGACTGTGACTTCTTAGCCTCCGGTGATACAGTATTTGAACCAGACGACTTACTCTTCTACGAACAAACCTACGTTACAGACCCAATTGAGAAAAGAGGACTAGATAACAATTTATGGATATGGGAGCAACCAGACTACTCAAAAACCTACATGGTCGTAGCAGATGTATCAAGAGGAGATTCAAAAGATTACTCTGCATTTCACGTATTCGACGTAGAAACCTGTGTACAAGTAGCAGAGTATAAAGGCAAACTCTCCCCTAAGGATTTCGGAAACGTACTAGTAGCGATCGGATCAGAGTACAGTGACGCACTGCTTGTGGTAGAAAATGCAAACATCGGTTGGGCAACTATAGAACAGATATTAGAGAGAGAATACCGCAATCTATACTATAGCGCAAAGAGTCAAACAGATACGGTTGAATCATATATGAGGAAGTACGAAAAAGACCAACTAGTACCAGGCTTCACTATGTCTATGAGAACCCGTCCTTTAGTAATTGCTAAAGCAATGGAGTATGTACGTGAAAAATCAGTGACAATACAGTCAAAAAGGACGCTAGCAGAAATGAGAGTATTTGTCTGGAAGAACGGTAAAGCACAAGCACAGATAAATTACAATGATGATTTACTTATGTCGCTAGCAACCGCACTGTACGTACGAGATACTGCCTTAAAACTGAGACAACAAGGGATAGACCTAACTAGAGCACAACTCTCCTCCTTCTCTAACCTTAATGCACAGAACCAAGCAGTCATATCCTCAGTAGGTTCCCATGCAAATAATCCGTATATTGTAAAGACAGATCATGGAACTGAAGATATTTCATGGTTAATTAGATAAACCATATTTATAACTAAACCAGATTAATGGCAGATACTTCTTTATTTAAACGATTATCGAGATTATTCTCTTCTGATGTAATAATCAGGAACATAGGAGGAGATCAATTAAAAGTTGCTGATGTAAATCAAATACAGTCAACAGGTAAATACCAGACGAATTCACTAGTTGACAGGTTCTCTAGGCTCTACATATATAATAATAAAAATATATTTAACCCAAACCTAAACTACCAAACCTTAAGAATACAGCTATACACCGATTACGAAGCAATGGATACAGATCCACTAATCGCCTCTACTCTCGACATAATCGCCGACGAATCTACATTAAAAAACGATATGGGGGAGGTACTATCTATAAAGTCCTCAGACGAAAACATACAGAGAGTACTTTATAATTTATTCTACGACGTACTTAACATAGAGTTCAACTTATGGTCATGGACACGTAATATGTGTAAATACGGAGACTTTTTCCTTAAGTTAGAGATTGCTGAAGACTTTGGAGTATATAACGTACTCCCCTACACTGTCTACCATATGACAAGACAAGAAGGAAATGATCCTGAAAACCCCGCTAAGGTTACTTTTCAACTAGACCCTGACGGATTAGCATCATCATCGGATCCTAACTACATCCCCAACAGTAATAGAAGAGTACTAGAATTCGACAACTACGAAATAGCACACTTCAGACTCATCTCAGATACAAACTACCTACCATACGGACGCTCCTACCTAGAACCCGCTAGAAAAATATGGAAACAGCTAACTCTAATGGAAGACGCTATGTTAATCCATAGGATAATGCGTGCACCAGATAAGAGAACATTCTTTGTTAACGTTGGTCAAATACCTCCCAACGAGGTTGAGCAGTTTATGCAAAAGACTATAAACACTATGAAAAAGACACCGTATATTGATCAAAATACAGGTGACTATAACCTGCGTTTCAATATGCAGAACATGATGGAAGATTTCTACGTACCAGTAAGAGGCGGGGATACATCGACTAGGATAGAGAACACACCAGGACTACAATACGATGGAATTCAAGATGTAGAGTACTTAAGAGATAAAATGTTTGCTGCTTTAAAAGTACCAAAAGCTTATTTCGGATACGAAAAAGACTTAAGCGGTAAAGCAACTTTAGCAGCAGAAGATATACGTTTTGCAAGAACAGTAGAAAGAATTCAAAGAATACTAGAATCAGAATTAACTAAAATTGCATTAGTACATCTATATACTCAAGGATTCAAAGGAGAATCTTTAACAAACTTTGAAATAAGTCTAACTAACTCTTCAATTATATTTGAACAAGAAAAAGTAGCATTACTTAAGGAAAAAGTAGACTTAGCATCACAAATGCTAGATACAAAATTATTCCCTTCAGACTTCGTCTACGACCATATATTCAACCTATCAGAAGATAAGTATATGGAGATGAGAGACCTAGTAGCTGAAGACTATAAGAGATACTTTAGAATAGGACAGATCGAAAATGAAGGAAACGATCCCGCTAAATCAGGAAAGTCTTACGGAACCCCACATGATCTTGCAACACTATACGGAAGAAGAAAAGGAGAAGATAAAGGACAACCTTTCGGAACAGTACCGGCAGGATACGAAGATAAGACAGAAACACCAGGCATAGGAGATATCGGACCAGAAGGAGGGAGACCTAAAGAACATGCATCACACTACGGAACAAACGACGGACTAGGAGGGAGAGATCCACTAGGAGTTCACGGAATGAAAGGTGGATTTGATTCAGACTACGAAAACGTAAACGAGAACACAAAGAAGAGTGTAATAGATAATTCACTAGCTAAAACTTTATTTTACCAAAACTTTCATAAGATGAATAAAGAACAGAATATCTTCGAAAGTAAACAAGAAGACCAGGATGAGCTCCTCAATGAATCTAAAATTAGAGATTTAGATAAATCTTAACTATTTATAACTGTAAGGGATACTCAAGGGATGAAAAAACTACACAACAATGCGCATTAAACACAGCAAGTACAAGAATACAGGGTTAATTTTCGAACTACTTGTAAAGCAAATAGCTGCTGATACACTTAATAATAAAGACTCAGCAGCAGTAGGCGTACTAAAGAAGTACTATACAGGAAAGACACCTTTAGTTCGTGAATTTAAACTATATAAATTCTTACTGAACAATAAAACTATCTCTCAAAATAAAGCAGAGTCGATAGTCTCTACTATTATTGAAGTATCTAGAGGCATAGATAAAGAAGTACTTAAGAAACAGAGATATGCACTAATTAAGGAAATTAAAAATAACTACAATGTAGAAGATTTCTTCTCTATAAATGTAAAAGACTATAAAGCATTAGCTGCACTGTACTGCTTGATGGAAGCGCATAAGAACTCTGAAGTAGTTGACCCTAATTTTTTAGTAGACAATAAGACTACTATATTAGAGCACTTAACAAGACAAGGGCAGGATAAAGGAGAGGTAAGGGATACATTAATTGAAGAATATTCAAAATACGATAAAGACCTTAAACTACTTACCTTTAAGATATTATTAGAAAAATTTAACTCTAAGTACAATACACTACTACCAGAACAAAAAAACATACTTAGAGAATTTATAACATCGGTAGATTCAACTAATAGATTACGTACATTAGTTAACGAAGAGTTAACAAAGTTAAAAGTAATAGTAAAGAAACTAGTCACTAAAGTAGAAGATGACGTAGTAAAGATAAAACTACAAGAAGTAGTAAAAACAATTACCCCGATAAGTAACAAAGAAAGAATTACAGACGGACACCTAGTAAAGATAATGCAGTATTACGAATTAATTAAAGAAATTAAGGGAGTATGAAAGTAAGGGAACTGAAAGAGGTAGTACTAGAGGTAATGCGAGAGCTAAGAGAGCAAAGCGCTACCAGTACAGGAGGCGCCTCATTCACACCGGGTACAGGAGCACAGTATGCTACTCCTTATGCATTTGGCAAGAAAGGAAAAAAAAATAAAGCAACTAAATATGCTGAGAAATCAGGATATACATTAGCAAAGAAAAAAAAGAGACCATATAACACTAAAATGTTTGACTACTTAGATGAGAACGATACAAGAAAAATATAACGCGATACTAGAGGGAAACTTCTCAAAAACACAATTCCTAAGAGATGCTAAAAGAGAACTATCTCAATTTCTATCTCCATACAACGGATACCCAGACACAGTGCAGATCCTAAAAAATAAAGGCATGCTTGTAGAGAACTTCGATAAGTACTCAAACGATGCACTTACAGATATGATCGTTAACTTATCCAGATATCAAGATAATGAAAAAGATATTGAAGGTATTAAAAGAGAATTAGAGAAGCGCAAAAAAGAAGTAGTATCAGAAGCGAAAGCAAAGAAAGCTACAAACTACGAGCCAACACCAGCTGGACTACCAGCGGAAGCAATCTCTAGAGGTATCGATTACGAGCTAGAAGCAATAGGAATTAATACTGGCGTGGAGATGCCAACAGAAGAGCAATTAGCAAAGGTAACTGTAAAGGTTAATAAAAACCTAGCTAAAAATATGAACTATTACTTAGACCTACTTGCCGGAGAGTCTAAAAAAGTAGACAAACACGATAAACTTGTAGCAGCTACTAAAAAGAATACAGTAGATACATTTAACGGTATGAAGAAAGCAAGTTTAAAAGAGAGTGTACTGGAAAAAGCAATGAGCAAAGGGTATACTAAAGAGCAAGTAGAGGCAGCAATAAAGAACTTAAAAGAGAAAAAAGGTAAAGATCATGACGGGGATGGAGACATTGACGGAGATGACTATATGGCCGCTAAAGATAAAGCTATTAATAAAGGAATAAGCGAAGGCGGAGACCTTAAAGTAGTTAAAGTTAATCGAGTAACAGGCGGTTTTGATCCTATACTTAGAGTTACGTTTAGTGATGGATACGAGCTAAGAAGTAGTGAAATAGAGAATTTACAAAAATCAGGAGAAAATCCAGAAGATTATATTGACCCTAAATATATAAACCTAGCATATGATGCTATGCAGAACTGGTCACTAGGTACCCCAATAGGAGCTACATCTCACGAAGATTTATATAATAATGAATCACTAGACGAGGTAGAATTAGACAACACAACCTTAACTAAAGCAAATCGGGCAATTAAATCTCCCGCAACACTCGCACAAACTTTCCTAAACCTATACAAGCAGATACAAGACAAAGAACAGAGCGACTTCAGCAAACACACTAAATTCGGAAAAGTCCTCGGAATATTGCAAAGTATGACAAAGGACCAAGAACAAGGTAATGAAGAATCTGCTCACGAAGGTATAAGTGAAGTAGAAGCCTCAATAGATCCTCAAAAACTAGAAGATATGGGGTATAGTGTTGGAGATAGAGCACTAAGGGATATAGATACAGAAATCTTTAATCATCCGAACTTTGATAGGTTTGTAAGTGGTTTTATGAAAGGGTTTAAAGATAATCTAGAAGCAAGCCAAGACTATGCAGCACACTATTTTAACTTAGTTAATGAAGGAAGACGTAAAAAGAGTAAAGGTGGTAAGATAGTAACAGAAAATGATTACGAAACCGGAGGGTATATAGAATCTATGGGACCATTGTTCGATAGAGCTTCTGATATGTTAGCAAAAGCATTTGGAGAGTGGGTAAACGGTCCGATGACAGCACCAGGAATGATCATCCCAGCTAAAAAAGATGTAATAAACTACCTCGACCAGAAACTTACAAGCCAATTCTTAGAAGAAGATTATAAGCCTTCACATAGAGCATACAATGTTGTAGACGGAGACGGTAATATAGTACATAAACACCTACCACGTCACACTGCAATAGAGAAAGCATCAGAAAGAGAAGATTATAAATTCCGAGCTACAGATAGCTTAGCAGAAGATAGTACAAAGAAGCATAAAGAGTTAAAAGAAGCATTTAAAGCTATTATTTCTAAAGTACTAACAGAAGAAGTTATAACAGAAGCTGCTACTGGCAACCTATCAAAAATAGCCGATACATATAACGACTACGAAGGTATGCAAACAGCTGTTAATGCATTGGAAAATATTGTAACTGACGTAGAGTCTTATAATAGTAAGACAAGAGATAAGATTCAAAAAATATACGACAGCCTTAAGGATATAAAGAATGAAGATGGATTAGTAGTAGGATCTTTTCTAGCTCCTGCAATTGAATCAGCATTTAGAAAAGATTTAACACCAGTATCGCAAAAAGGATTTACTACTAACCTAGCTCTACCTAAAACAAACGTGATTAAATCAGGTGAAGTACAGGAAGAAGAGTTAGATGAGAAAGAGACAGTATTTACTCCAATCAGCGAAATTACTGCTGCTCAACAGAAATATGTAGACAAAGCAGCAAGTAAACCTTCTAGACCAGTAAAAACCCAATTTAGAAAGGATATTGAAGCAGCTAAAAGAGCAATAGACTCGGGAAGACTTACCGACCAGCAAATAATAAAAAAATACGGTGAAGCAGCTTTTAATGCAGTTAATGCTGAAAACGAATATAACGAAGGAGTAAACGAAAGTAAAAAAAGAAAATATACTAAAAGATAATTATGAAAGACGATTTCAACATACATAACTGGCAAGCCGAGTACTATAGAAAGAACGTACTAAAAGAAGAGACCTACGGAGGTAGAGGATCTAACGTTGCTAGTGTATATCAATCTGCTGTAGAATTAAGTGCAGAAGATATGCAAGAGTTCTTAGAGGTATTAGCAATGTACTTTAAAGACAATCAAGATACACTAGATAATTTCGATGCTAAAAGCGTAGCAGACCACATAGATCAAGCAAGCTGGGTATTGAGTAGAAGAACAGGTAATTAAAAAATAAACTATGGCAAATGTACTAGTAAATGTTACACCTTTTAAATCAATCCTTAAAGAATCTAAGGAACGTCCTGGAGTATTCGAAGTTGAAGGGATAATGCAACGAGCTGGTGCTAAGAATCAGAACGGTAGAATATACGATAAGCCAATACTACTGAGAGAGGTTAAGAAGTATATGGAGGAATTCGTAGATAACGGAAACGCCTACGGAGAACTTGATCACCCCGAGTCTGCTGTAGTATCTTTAAAGAATGCATCACATATAGTAAAAAGCTTACGATGGGACGGAGACGATCTAATAGGAATAGTAGAACTACTCAATACTCCATCCGGAAATATAGTTAAAGAAATTATAAAAGCAGGACATACGATCGGTATCTCATCAAGAGGTACAGGATCAGTACAACAAACAAACGAAGGACACTTAGAAGTACAAGATGACTTCGAATTGGTATGCTGGGATTTTGTATCTAATCCATCAACACATGGAGCATTTATGAATCCTATCTCATTAAACGAACAAAAAGGAATAGGAGATAAGTATGCAAAAGTTAACTCAATTATAAACGATATACTAAGATCATAATAAAAATAAAAAAGATGAGATTTAAAGATTTAATTAAAACAACAGAAGGACTAGTAGTACTAGGAGGATTAGTAGCAACAGTAGTGGTAGGAAAACTATTTGCATGGCTCACAGCAATTGCATACATTGTAATAAACGTACCTAACATACTAACTTGGATCAAGGATAAGTACAATACAATAAAAGGGAAGTAAAATGAGCAACTTCAACTTAAA